>VTLG01000139.1_pt1 | contig 22955 bp, 18 predicted proteins | sample 4694571 | NCBI WGS metagenome assembly VTLG01 (sample SAMN12604809, study PRJNA352737) | marine metagenome | biome: ENVO:00000447; feature: ENVO:00000209|ENVO:00000569|ENVO:01000036; material: ENVO:00002151; isolation source: viral sequences binned using virsorter ...
GATCAGAGAACATTTAGGCAAGAATTTGAAGCAAGTTTCGAGAATTTAACAGGTTTAGTTGCTGTATCTTTCGGCGATATGAATATATCAGCGGAAGCAAAAGATATAAAAGTTTTACCCTTATTATTAGGAGTTGACTTCAACGTAGATCCAATGTCAGGTATATGCGCGGTAAAAGATAATGATACTTTGTATATATTTGATGAAATAATGTTAACGGGCGGTGCAACAACGTGGGAATTTGCAGAGGAAGTTGTGCGTCGATTTGGCGTTGATAGAAGAGTAATTGCATGTCCTGACCCAACAGGAGGTGCAAGGAAGACTGCTGGTGTTGGAGCGACTGACCATAGTATTTTGCGTCGAAGTGGATTTACTGTTTCAAGTCCAAGGTCGGCATGGAAGATAAGGGACAAAATTACAGCAGTTAATACAGCTTTATTGGATGCAGAAGGAACACGAAGGACGTTAATTCATCCAAAATGCAAACAATTAATTAAGTCTTTAAGGACTTTGACTTATACCCCGAATACAGGACTTCCAAACAAGAATTTAGGAGTGGATCATGCTTTTGATGCCTTCGGATATCTATGTTTGCAACAGTTCAATTTGGCAAAACCAGAGACTTTGGGGCAAACTACGTACAGAATCTATTAGTAATCAACGTATGGCCAGGGAAATTACTGAGGAGATGCTTGACGCTATTGAAGCGGTAAAAGGCTCAAGGAGTCCTGGTTTATGGGATCCAAGATGTGAACAATATATGAACAAGAAGAAAAAACCTAAGAAAGCAAGTGACAAAACCCCTGTAAAAGAATGAGGAAAGAGTTAAAATAACCGCATACCCCTTTTTTCCATTAGGTCATGGCCTTTTATCGTGGCGAAGAAGGTTCAGTTAAGTTTAAGAACGGCGCTGGCACTGTTGCCACAGTTGCTTCGACACGTAGCTGGACTTTCTCTTTGAGCAAGGATGTTCTCGACACAACTGCTCAAGGAGACACAATCCGCACCTATGTAGGTAGCTTTATCAACGGCTCAGGTTCTGTTGAATTGCTATATACAGGAACCAGTGGAGATGAAACACAAGAGTTCATCAAAGATATACTGGTATCAAATGACCCTGCTGATGCACAATTTGAGTTGTATCTAAATACATCTGGGTCTAAGAAGATTGCCTTTAATGGCTTAATCACAGGAACAGAGTTCGGCACAACTGTCGGAGATCTACAGGTGATTAACGTCAGCTTCCAGCTCAATGGAGCCTTAACTGCTGACGCTTATTAAGGGAGGTAAATAACAAAGGGGTAATACCGTGACGTATGCCGTCCCTGGCCCAATTCGCACTCACCAAGTTAGTTCTTCCTATGTAGGCGGAGCTGATAGTCCTTTTACCAGAACAGCAGCAGTGCTGGAGATGATGAAAGGTTGGGAGATTATGAAAGCGGTAACGCTAGGGACGGAATACTTGCGGGAAAATTCCGAGGCTTTTTTACCTCTTGAACCCCGTGAAGATTACACCGCATATTTAGCGCGTGTTAATCGAGCTGTCTTCTCTCCGTACACTCAACGTCTAGTTCGAGCAGCAACTGGCTTAATTCTTCGAAAGCCCATAACTCTGTCTGGTGATCCCTATTGGACAGATGTTTTCGCTAAAGATGTAGATGGTTGCGGTTCAGATTTAGATGAGTACGCCCGCCGAGTTCTTGTATGTGCTCTTACTTATGGGCATAGTCATACTTTGGTGGACTTTCCTGCTCCGAGAGGGGCAAAAAGCCTTGCAGAAGAGCGAGCGCAAAACCGTCGTCCCTATTGGATTGAAGTAGATCCAGCCAATATTTATGGTTGGCGATTAGATAGGGAAGTTAATTATGGCAACCTGATTCAAGTTCGCATCGGTGAAAAGGCAATTGTGCCTGATGGGGATTTTGGAGAGAAGGTTTATGACCAAATAAGAGTTATTGAACCAGGGAAATATCGAATTTTCAGGCAGAAAGAGCAGACAAAAGATATGTATGTAGAAGGAATGGCAAATTCAGGGAGATTTGACGTTCCAATTGAAGCAAAAGACTATGAATTAGTGGAATCTGGTGATTTTAGTTTGGGTGAAATACCTTTAGCGACGGTTTATGCAGGCAAAACTGACACTTTGACAAGTAAGCCTCCACTTTTAGACATTGCTTACTTGAATCTGTCTCATTTTCAGCGTCAAGCTGACTTAATTCATAGTTTGCATGTTGCTTCGCAGCCAACTTTGGTACTTGAAGGTTGGGATGACCAAATGAAGGACATGGCTATTAGCGTTAACTACGCAATGGCAACTCAACCAGGTAATAAGGTCTATTACGTTGAGCCAGCTTCGAGTGCATTTGAAGCACAGGCAGCAGAAATCGAAGAATTACAGCGTCAGATGGCAACTTTGGGAATTAGCACCCTTTCACAGCAAAAATTTGTTGCAGAAACAGCGGATGCGCGTCGTTTAGACCGAATTGACACAAATTCGATGCTTTCGATGGTTTCGCTTGATTTAGAGCAAAAACTGCAAAAAGCTTTTGTTTTATCTGCTGAATACCTCGGATTAGAACCTCCAGAAATTAAAATTAACCGTGATTTGGATATTGAGCGCTTAATTGGGCAAGATATCACTGCATTAACGACATTATTCGATCAAAAGGTCATAGATCGTGATGAATTCAGGCAAATACTGGTTCAAGGGGAGATTTTGCCTGAAGCCAACGAATCTAGTACAATAGAATAGTTCGAGTTGTTTTTAAGTCATGCCGTCAGTTGAATTAATCAACGGCAAGTGGGTTTCTGTCGATGGTGTTAAAGCCGAAGACTTAGACGGTACTGCTGCACCTGCTCCAGCACCTAAAAAGCCCACACCTCCAAAGGCTAAAGCTGTTACCCCTGCTGGTTTGACTGCGAAGCAGCAAAAAGAAATCACTACCCCTAAATCTGATTCTTAATTATGGTTGAGGAAAAAGTCATTCAGCCGGAGTCCGTGGCTCCCGCTGAACAGCCCGTGGCTGAGACTCCTGTCCCATCTCCTGAAGCACCTAATCTTGATGCTTTAAAAGCAGAATATGAGTCACAAATTGCTGCTTTAAAGGCGCAAGTTGCCGAAGAAAATGGCAAGTTTAAGGGGTTAAAATCTAAATTAGATGAGGTTTATGACAAGCAAGAAACCCAGCGGAAGCAAGTCCTGCAAGACCAAGGACAGTGGAAAGACTTATGGGAAGAAGCAAACAAAACAAGTCAAACGCAAACCCAAGAAAACGCAGAGTTGAGAAAGCAAATAGCAGATTTGCAAGCTTCTAATGAAGCAGAAACAACAAAAACTGCGGCTTTGGCTGCTATCAGTTCTTCTGGTGCTATTAACGCAGAGCAGACCTTATCTCTTCTCTCCGCGAACCTTAAAAAGAACGATGAGGGCAAAGTAGTTGTATTAAATGGAGGAGTTGAACAAGACTTAAATACTTATATAGGGAACTTAAAGAACCCTGGATCAGGTTGGGAACATCACTTCAAACCGAGCAGTGCAGCAGGGATGGGAGCTAAACCAACTCCTAACTCTGCTGTATCTCCAGGTATGCCTAATCCCTATAAAGAAGGTAGTATGAACCTGACAAGGCAAATGGCCCTTGAAGCTACCGAGCCTGAACTTGCAGCAGTGCTGAAAAGAGAGGCTCAAACCTAGTTAGTTTCTGTGAGACTAACAACCGAGTCCGTGACTTGGACCTCGCAAATTTAATTCCCGTTTTTTGAAATGGCAGCCCCGTTTCAGAATTATTCCGGCGGTGTCCTTCTTGCGGACATCGTTAAGAGAAATAATCTGGCCCGCTATGTAAGCGAGGCAATTGTTGAGCGCAGCCTATTCATTAAGAGTGGTGCTGTAGTTCGTAACTCTTTCCTTGATTCAAAGGAAGGTGGTACACGTATTCAAGTTCCTGAGTTCAATCCAATCGCTCCAACAGAGGAGATCATGGATGGAACAGCAACTTGGGGTACAAGCTCTGCTGGTTATTTAACACCACAGAAGATCAGTACAGACACACAGATTGCATCCATCTGCCACAGAGGTTTTGCCTATGCGGTTGATGACATTGCAGTTTTGGCTGCTGGTGAAGATCCAATGCTTCACATCCGCAACCAGCTTGCAGATGCAATCAACAAGCTAAACAGCCAACGTCTGTTCTATCAGCTACACGGTCTTTTTGGTTCAGCTCTATCTACCAACAAGCTTGATCTAGCGAAAGCTGCTGCTTCTGGTGCTGCTGAAGCTAACTATCTTACAGCTGCAAACGTTGCTCAAGCTCGCTCGCTTCTCGGAGAGCGTGGAGATGAGTTGGACACACTCATTGTTCACCCTAAGGTTGGTTTCTACCTGTATCAGGTTGGTTTATTAACCTTCTCTTCTTCTTCCCTAACTTCTGGTGGTGCAATCACCTGGGGTGGTGGCGGTGTTGGCGTTGGTGCTCAAAGCATCGGTCAATTCGCTGGCTTGAATGTAATCATGGATTCTCAGGTGAACGCAGTTCAGCCTGGTTCTTCTGGTCACATCATGGAGTACTACTGCTACCTAACTAAGGGCGGCACAATTATGGAAGGTGTTCAGCAAGATCTGAAGATTGAAGCTGATCGCAACATCTTGTCCAAGCAGGACGTTCTCTCAGTTGATTACCACACTGCGTATCACGTAATGGGTACTAAGTGGGTAGACGCTGCTGACAACCCAACCAACTCCAACCTTGGCGCTTCTGCTAAGTGGGGTGCTACATACAACGTTGATCTAATTCCTTTGGTTCAACTAACTGTTAACACACCTCTTGATACCAATACTCTTTAATTCATAATTAGAGAGAGCGAGATGGCCCCATGATTGCGAGTAGGTCCGCATGATTGGGGCTTTTTCCTAACGCTAGACTGCAAGCATTATTTACCGAGTGAATTGTGGCTGCAACAATCACCGCCACGCTGAAGAGTGCAACAGCTAACAGCTATGTAACTCTGGCTGAGGCTGACACTTATTTTGAAACCACTCCAGAGTCCTCGACTTGGGATAACAAGACTGACGATCAAAAGAATCGTGCTTTGATCTCTGCTACTCGTTGGATTGATTCACTTGTCTTTGAAGGTGATCGTTGCGATGAGAATCAAGCACTTAAATGGCCTAGAAACAATTATCACGTAGACAGAGTTGAATTAACTTGTTCTGCTATTCCAAATAACATCAAGAATGCTCAATATGAGTTAGCAAGAGCTTTAGCTAACGACACTGAGTCAATTACAGGTAATAAAGGTACAGATGGTGTTTATGAGAAGGTAAAAATGGGAGATATGGAGGTTGAATACAATACTGAGAGTCAAAGTGTTGGTATGGTGAATAATGTATTTGACGTATACCCTTGGCTCCAGTCTTATCTCGGTGCTTATTGCCGAGGCGGTGCTGGTAGCTTCCAGGTTGCTGTTGTGAGGGGCTAAATGGCAGGTTCACTCGATACCGCATTTAAAAATGCAGCAAAATCAATAGTTTCTGACCTTGGCAAAGGCTTAGATACAAAGATTACGTATACGCGTCAGGTGACACCTGTATATAACACCAGCACAGGCGCACTTACTACAACAGATACCTCATATGCAAATATCTATGTTCCGATTGAATTTATCAAGTCAGAAGAGGATTTTGGAAAGGAAACGAGACAAGCAAAGGTTTATTTATCCCCAAACTTAATTGGAGACAATCAACCAACACTTCAAGATGAGATCGTTCTATCTTTTGCTGGAGGGAACAAAACAGCTCAAATAACTGACATAACTACATATAGGGGTGGTCAAACTTATTTGTTTGTACTTACTGTGAGTTTCTGATGGCTAAAGAATTAACAGAAGAGAGCTTAATGGATGAGATAAATAAAGAGTTGGAAGTTAGTTTTAATGCGTTAGCTGCGAGAGTTATAAAAGACCTGGAAGAAAGGAGTGCTGTTTGGACTGGATTTTATGCCTCAAGCTGGATGGCAAGCCCTTCACCTATAACTCATGATGATGATATATGGGCATACAATCCCTGGTCAAAAATAAAGGCTTCCACTTTGACCAGTAAAGGATGGGTAAGACCTGAACCGAAAGTCAAAAGGAGGCACTCGATTCCTAAATTTAATATCAGGCAAACTATATATATAGCTAATACGGCTGAATATACCGAGATTGCTTTTGCTAAGAGTCCTCAAATCACTCACTATGCAAGCTACGAGTTAAATAAAGTAGTGGATGAAATCTTTACTGATAGAAGTAGGATCACCTGGAGGGCGAACATCGAATGACTCTTGTAAATACCCGTGCTGCTTTTGAGAAGGCCGTTACGGATGCAGTAATTGCAGCTGATGGTACTGTAAAAATGGTTTATGACAATACTCCTTTTACTACTCCAGGTAAGACAACTAAGTACGTGAAGATGTCTGTTAATTTCGGGCAATCAACACTCCAAGCTCAGGGAGCTTCTTCAGATTATTACGCAGGCTCTGTTAGATGCGAGGTTTACGTCCCAAGAAAGAACGGAACGAATGTCCTTGCCGCTATTAGTGAATCAGTAATAGATGGACTGACTTCAGTCAATGCTGCTAACTATACGGATTCTTTTAGTTGCAAACCTCGTACTCAAGAGGTTGTAGGGCCTATTCCTATTGATCCAGAGAACAAATCACATTTTTTGGGAATAATATCTTGCGGGTTTTCTGCGAACGCTTAGTGTATTATACAAACAGTTAGAGATTTTTATGGCAACCGAAAGGGCCGTCGAACTACTCCGCAACAGGTTTGGAGTTAGCCAGCTTTATCAGCACGAAGTTAAAAAGGATGGAGATACTGTCCTTACAGTTCATTGGCACCCATTAACGATTGCTGAAAGAGAATCGATCCAAAAGAAAACAGGTTCTGATGATGCTGCTGATTTCGCTTTAACGTTAATGATCCAGAAGGCTCTGGATTCTGAAGGAAAGAGGCTTTTTGCTGATGGGGATAGAGCCACTTTACGTCGTGAAATTGAGGCTGCTGTTCTCCAGGAAATTCAATTAGCAATGCTTGACTCTGGAGCGGACAAGGGAGTAGAGGAGGCACAAGCCGATCTCAAAAGCTGATGGAGAGTGGAAGTTTATTTTTTCACTAGCAAAAGAATTAGGCAAAACAGTTGCTGAATTAACAGAGACTCTTACTAGAGAGGAGTTGGTTGGATGGGCTGCTTATTTTGCTCTTCAGAATGAAGAGATGGATAAAGAGCGTGACGCAGTTCAGGCAGGGGCTGCTAGTCGGGTGCAAAGCAGGTAAAGTAGGCTGTAGCCTTTTTGATGTGGACGGGTGGCGGCTAATTTTTCAAAGACATTTGAATTTAAAGTCAAGGCTCAAGACTTAACACGGGCTGTAGATAGGATATTTAAGGATGTCAAGAGGATAGAAGCGTCAGTAGCCAGACAGGGAAGTCAATGGGAAAAAGTAAGGCAAGGACTTGGTTATGTTTACAAGGAAGTAAAACAGGTAAATAGAGAATTAAACAATACAGAGAAGGCACTTGCCAGGTTAGTTACTTTAAAGAAAAAACTAGGCGATCCTCAAGGATTAGCAAAGTCATTTGTTGCAGGTGGCTTTGGAGCGCTATTAAATAACCCAGGAAAAATAGCGAAACTTGCAGCTAAATTAGGGGTAGTAGATGCTGCTGTAAGAGTATTAAGTGGGAGGACAAAAGGATTAGGAACTACACTTACAGAGTTAGCTGGGAAGGCTTTAAATGCTAGGTCAGCGCTTGAAAGTTATAGCGTAACCATACAGAAATTAATAGGGCAGCATCCTGTACTCACAGCTCAGTTAGTGGGTCTTACAGGCGGATTAGACGCAGTTTCTAGATATACTCCTCAAGTTTATAACTTAGGCAAAGCATTTAGACAGCTTACTGCTGATATTTCGGCAGTAGACAAGGCGGGAAGAGCTGGTGGAATAAAAAATATTTTAAGAATGTTCCCCAAAGGATCAATCTTAGGAGGATTAGGTAGGTCTGGTGATATAAGTGGATTAAAGTTCAAAGATTTAGAGAAACAGCAAAAACAAGTAGAAAGAGCTGCTGCGAAAACAGCTGTTAAGTACAAGGAGATTGCAACAGGTCTAAATAAGCTGAGAGAAGAATTAGCAAAAATCAAAAAGATACAAGATCAATTACTTTCAAGTTCTAAAGGGTACGAGAATGTATCGAAGAAGGTTTTAAATCTACAAAGAGAGATAGCAAAAGAGGAGAAGAAGAGAGCTGCTATTAACAAAAGGATTGACTGGAAAGGCGGCTTAACGAAGCTTCTGTCAGAGAATGCAGGGAAGATTGCAAAAGCAATTGCTAAATTAGGAGTTGCAGATGCAGCAGTTAGAACTTTAACTGGAAGAACAAAAGGATTAGGGCAAACTCTCCTTGATTTAGGGAAAAAAGTATTAAGTGCTAGGACCGCAATGGAGGGTTATAGCACGACTCTCGATAGATTAATAAGACAACATCCTATATTAACAGCTAAACTAGTAGGTCTTGCAGGTGGCCTAGCTGCGGTTACAACTTACGCACCTCAAGTTTATAACTTAGGTAAAGCATTCAGACAACTTACTGCTGATGTTTTGGCAGTAGACAAAGCAGGTAGAGCGGGTGGAATAAAGAATATTCTGAGAATGTTCCCTGCAGGATCGATTCTCGGAGGGATAGGAAGATCCGGCGATATAAGCGGATTAAAGTTTAAAGATTTAGAAAAAGAGCAAAGAAAACTAGAAAAAGCTGCTGAGAAGACAGCTTATAAATATAAAGAAGCAGCTACAGGTTTAAGTAAATTAAGGGAGCAATTAGAGAAATCTAGAAGGATACAGGATAAATTATTAGCAGGTTCAGATCGTTATTTAAAGATAGCCAAAAATACTCTAAGAATAGAAAGGGAAATTGTAAAAGAAGAGAGGAAGAGAGCAAGCATAAACAGGCGACTTACTTGGACTAAGGATTTAATGAAATCCCTTGGCGGGCAGATGGGGATTGCCAAATTAATAGCAGGTGGAATAGGTGGAGGAGCTGGACTTATTGGGCTAGATCAAGCAGTAAGGAAGCTTTCTAAAGCATTAGGACAGCAAATTAATCTTTACCAGGCTGTCACGAAGGGAGCGGATGGCTTCTTCAAGGCACTAGGAGCAATAAATAAAGCTGTTGGTGGGGCGTTAAACGGATTAGATAAATACGGCAGGCAACTATTCGACATTATTAATAGTCATCAACGTTTGATCCAGTCAACTGTTGGTGTCATCAGTGGACTAGATGCAGTTGGAAGATATACACCTCAAATATATGCAGCAGGCAAAGCTTGGAGACAGCTTGAATATGACATTAGAAGAGTCGGCAAAGCATTTGCAGATTCTGGGTTTAGAGGAGTAGGAGCTCTCTTCCCTAAAGGCTCAATGATAGGGAGATGGGGAAGAGGGATGGAGGCAGGGGCAGAACCTTTCCCAGGAGAGAAGATAGACAAAGCAGTAACGAAAGCACAGCTAAAAGATTGGCGCGGGATGGGTGAGCATCCTGGGAATATTCGTGCTCATGTAGATGGTTTAAATCGTGTAAGGGGAGTATTGGAGAGCAACAGAAGAATCCAAGAAAACATAAATACTTTCACGAAGGCAAATATTCAGGCTGTAGTTGCAACCAGGAAGGCTCAAACTGCTGTTAATCATGAGTTGTTAAGAGCGAAGTTAACCCAAGCAGCCTTCACTTCTGATATATGGTTAGCGAAGAAAGGCTGGCAAGCTTTAGTTGGAACAATTAAAGGGATAGGAGGAGTCTTTGGGAAGATTCTTGGAACCCAAGTTGGAAAAGAAGCTGCTGTTATTGGATTAAGTAAAGGAGTAGAAGCATTAATAACGAAGATTCCATTCCTTGATAAGAAGTGGTCTGAATCCATTGCTTCTCATGCTCATTGGGTCGCAAAAGTAACAGAAGGAATTAGTGTCGTTCGACTTGCTTATGCAGGGCTTTCGAAGGTCTTAGGAGGAGCTGACTGGGTTGTAGGTGCGATATCAGGATTTGTGACTTGGGAGAAGCAAGCGGCACTTAGCTTCCAGAGAGTCAATCAAATGAGGGTCTCTTTGGATAAAGATTTAGCCAAGTGGCTAGATCGAGGGGTTAATCCTTGGAAAGAAGGAGGAAAAGCTGGAGGACCTAAGAGGTTGAGCCTTTGGGATAGGTTGATGGGGCGTAGTCTTGATGAAGAGACTGGTGTAGTTAAAGAGAGATTTGCGGATGAGTTAGGGACAGGGCCGCAAACAAGGCTTGATCGTCAAAATGCTGCTTTAAAGGAAGCTAAATTATTACGAGACAGGCTTCCTCTTAAATCTAAGGAGTTGGAAGCTGCTCAGAAGCGAGTATTCCAGATAGAAAGGCAGATAAATAAGGAGATCAAGAGAAGAGAAGGTTTATATTCCAGAGCAAATGTAGAGGCTGCGAAGAGAAAAGTTGTTCAACTTGCGGATGATGTTGTTTCAGCGCAGCAGAACTTAGAGAAAGCAGAATTAGCACATACCAAGAATGTAGCGGACATTAAGTTAAAAGCAGAAGACGCTCTCTTCAAGAGGAAGATGGAGAACGAGCAGAGGCTCTTCGAGAAGGAAATGAAGAATAAGGCGGAAGAGTTCAAGAGTGGTCCAGAAGGGACGGATCAATGGGATAGGCGTTTAGCAAGGGCAGACAAGAGGAGACGAACGAACGAAAGATTAAGAGAGAATCTAATGCTTGGAGCAGGCTTCCCACTCTTATTTGGCGGGGGAGTGGGAGCTGTAGGTGGTGGTGTTGTTGGTGCAGGATTACAGGCAAAAGTAGGATCAGAAGGTGGATTTGGAATGCAAATCCTCTTCAGTGCATTAGGTCAACAATTAGATGCGATCGCATCGAAGGCGGTAACAACAGCGAAAGCGTTCACATCATTAGATGGGGCGTTCAATTTAATGAACGAAAGGAGTTTGTGGTCTTCAGAGGCGGTAAAAGAGAAAGCAGAAGCACTACAAAAAGAAGGAAAGAATACAGAGCTTGCCACCTTACTCACTAAAGAATATACAAAGATTCTTGGTTCAAATGGTATAAAGAGAATGCAAGAATTAGGGGAGAAGGCTAAGCAAGCAGCACAACAATGGGGTATTCTTCGCACTCAGTTAGAGATGGTTCTTTCAGGTCCATTGACTGAGATTATGAAATGGTTAAATAAGTTTTTGGCATTAGGAATTTCGAAGAACACTTTACGTAATCTTCATGACAATTTAATTCGTACAGGGCAAGAAGATAGAGCCTCAGAGTTGCGTGGAGCAGTTGCAGGAATGCAGAGCAATTCTCTTAGGAGGAACCGTAATCTCTATGGGAAGCGTTTAGATTTAACAGGAATAAGCCAAGACGAAGTGAGTAGTCTTGTTGAGAGATTTAATCCGTTTGATAGTAAGAGTACTGCTTCTATTCCTGCCACTGGAGGAAAAGATGGAACAACAGGGACTGATTTGGTCTCTGAATTAAATGCAGAGATAGCACTCTTGAAAGAGCTAGGTCATTTAAGTACTCGTGAAGCTGCTATAAGGAAAGAGATAAAAGAATTAGGCGCTGAGGAGAATACAGATCTTAAAGAAAAGGTAAGGCTCAAGTACAAACTACAAGCACAGTCTGATCTTTTGAAATCTACTTATGACCAAATAGGTGGAGCGATTAAGGATGGAATGGTTGATGCTATTCAATCAGCAATAGATGGAACAAAGACACTCGGTGAAGTAGCTGCAAGTGTCTTCAGACAGATATCCAATATGCTGATTAATTATGGTATTAGTCAAGCTTTTGGGCCTGCTGGATTAAATTGGCTTCCAGGTAGAGCAGCGGGTGGCCCTGTAACAGGAGGCAATTCTTATCTTGTAGGAGAGAAGGGCCCAGAGATCTTCACTCCAGGGAAATCAGGGAATATTACTCCTAACAATCAACTAGGTGGAACCTCTAACGTAACAATCAATGTTGATGCTGGAGGCAGCTCAATGCAAGGTAACGCAGAGCAAGCAGGGCAGTTGGGACGTATGCTTGCATCAGCTGTTCAAGACGAGATGGCTAGACAGAAACGACCTGGAGGATTGCTTTACCGCTAATGGCTACTTTCCCTACTGTTACCCATACATATGGTGCCTCTAAAACGAGCAGACCAAACACTCGAACTGTTCAGTTTGGGGACGGGTATCAGCAACGTTTAATTGTTGGGATGGCAAGGAATCAAAACCCGAAGCAATGGAATTTAAGGTGGGAAGTCTCAGAAAGTGATGGAGATACAATTGAGAATTTTTTAAATGACCGTGCTGTAGATAGTGCAAGTTTTGATTGGACACCACCAGACGAAACTATTGCGTATAAATGGATCTGTCCTCAATGGAATAAGACTGTTCCTTATCTAAACAGAGCAACAATTACAGCAACTTTCGTGCAAGTATTTGAGCCCTAATGCCAATACCTTTAACTGATCTCCAAGGTATTAATCCGACCTCAGTTATAGAGCTGTTTGAGTTGGAATTAGACAAGGACTTGCATGGTAATCAAGCTCTTGGTTGGGCAGTATGGCCTGCCAACGAAAAGCTTCAAGTAGGAGATGAGCGAAGAGCTTCTAACACGCAGTCAAGTGGTTTTGTTTTTCGTGTAAAGACAGCAGTTGAGAATTGCAGATCAGGGCCAGGAGAGCCAAGTTGGCCTACTACGTTAGGTGGAACGGTAACGGACAATGAATTGACATGGGAAGCTGTTATCCCTACGTATTACTTTCATAACGGGGCAGCAAGTAATGATGCTGCATACTTACGCTTTGGGGGTCAAGCATATCAAAGGCTTCCAATAGAAGCTGAAGGTTTTGAGTACAAGGGAGGGAAGACAGGTGCTCTTCCTAGACCAACAGTACGAATAAGTAATTTATTTAATACTGTGACTGCAATTCTTAATGAAGTAAATGAAGAAACAACAGGCAATGATTTAACAGGTGCAAAACTAACCAGGATAAGGACTCTGGCTCAATATATTGATTATGAAAACTTTGGAACTGAAGGGTTTGTTGTTTCAGATGATGATAGTGGTATTGCGACAGAAGATGACGGAACTATTCAAATGGAAGAGTTAGCAGATCCGTCAACTCCTGACGTTACACAGCAAATGCCCCAAGAGATTTATTATATAGACAGGAAGTCTTTAGAGACTAGAGAAGTAGTTGAGTTTGAATTAGCATCAGCCTTTGATCTTGCTGGTATACGTGTCCCTAAAAGGCAGTGTTTACCGGAAGACTTCCCAGGAATAGGTACGTTTGTGTGACTTGGCGCAATGATGCTTTAGCTGCAGCAAAGGAAGCAGCTCCGAGAGAATCTTGTGGACTCCTTGTTTGCTTAAAGGGAAAACCTTATTACTGGGCTTGTAAGAACTTGGCGGACAACAAGGAAGATCAATTTATTATTGATCCAGATGATTATGCTGCTGCAGAGGATGCGGGGGAGGTTCTGGCTATTGTGCACTCTCATCCAGAGATGCCTCCTACTCCTAGTCAAGCAGATTTAGTTTCATGTGAAAAAAGCGGACTCCCTTGGCATATTGTTACTCCAGGAGGCAATTGGGGAGAATGTAAACCTAATGGATATAAAGCTCCTTTAATAGGACGTTCTTGGGTATGGGGAGTACAAGATTGCTGGACTTTGGTTAGAGATTATTACCAAGAGAAAGGGCATAGATTAATCGATTGGGATAGGCCAAATAGTCCTATTGACTTCCAAGTAAACCCAACATTCGATAGATGCTGGAGCGCTACAGGGTTTAGAGAATTAGAACCAGAGGAGCAATTAGAGGAGGGAGATTCAGTACTAATGAGTATTCGTAGCCCTGGGTTAAATCACATGGCAGTTTATATAGGAGAGCAAACGGTATTGCATCACATGGAAGGAAGGCTAAGTTCGCGTGACTTATATGGGGAGTGGCTATTAAAATGCACAGGAAGGAGGCTTCGCTATGTTGCGCAAGGTTAGGCTCTATGGAAAGCTTGCCAAATTCATTGGTAAAAGAGTCTTAGAGGCTGATGTCAACAGTGCAGCAGAAAGTGTTCGTTTTTTAATAGCTAATTTTCCAGAAGTAGAGAAACATATGATGGAGCAGACGTATCGGGTACAAACAGGAGGAGCAGATTTAGATATTGACGAATTACATTATCCAGTTGGCAGTAACGATATCAAAATTATTCCTGTTGTAGCAGGAGCAGGAGGCAGGAGCACTTGGAAGTTTATAGCTGGTGCGGTACTTATTGGAATAGCAATTGCCGCTCCAGGTGCAGGGATGATAGGTGGGTCTTTTGGTGTTACAGGTGGAACGACAGCGGGTGTCGCAGGAGCCACAACGACAGTAGGAGCTGGTTTTTGGGCAGGAGCTGCTGCGTTTGGAGGAAATATTGGTCTTGCCTTGGTCCTTAGTGGAGTAGCTGATCTGCTGACTCCAACTCCTTCTATAGATACTGCTACTCAAGATGATCCAACTAATTCGTTTAGCTTTAGCGGCATACAGCAATCGAGCAGAGCAGGGGTTGCAGTTCCGATATGTTATGGAGAGGTACTAACAGGATCAGTGGTTATTTCTGCTGAAATTGACGTAGATCAGGTGGACGTATGACAAAGATTATTGGTGCTGGTGGTGGCGGCTGTTTCACAGGCGGAACCTATGTAAGGACTCCAGATGGGGCTTGTTTGATTGAGAAGCTAAAAGAAGGAGACAAGGTTGTTAGCTTCGACGATAAAGGAGTTCTTCATGAAGCACTAATATTAAAGGTACACAAGCACGAAGAAGAGCAGGTATATAAATATAATTTTTGGGGAGGTGCTTCCTTTACTGCAACATCAAACCACTGGGTTTTAAATCAATTCAATGCGTTTGTTGCTATAAGTAATTTAGGTCCAGATGATTGTGTAGTAGATGTAAACAACCATCTTCTACCTATTGTTGGACAAGAAGATAAAGGGATTTCGACTGTTTATAACTTAACGGTTGAGGGACAGCATACATTCATCGCGGACAACATACGTGTTCACAATGCTGGCTTAGGACAAGGAGTAGGAGGAACGCGCAAGATTATTGGTGCTGGTGGCGGAGGGGGCAAAGGTGGTGGAAGCAGAACTCCCACTACTGCACCTGACTCTCTTGACTCCAAGAGCTATGCAAAAGTCGTTGACTTATTAAGTGAGGGAGAGATAGAGGGATTAACAGATGGATTGAAATCTGTTTATTTAAACAACACTCCGATTCAAAACTCAGATGGCACAGATAATTTTGAGAATGTTTCCTTTGTTCCTCGTACAGGAACAGATCCACAAACTCTTATTCCTGGTTTTGGTGCAACGGCAACAACGATAGCTGTAAACAGAGAGGTCACAAAAGGATCTCCTAATAATGGCGAGACAGAAACCGTATTTAGTGGTGCAAGTTCCGCGGCTAATGCACCTGATGCTATAAGAGTCGTTTTAAAGATTCCAGCACTTCAGAATATAGAGGACGATGGAGACATAGTAGGTACGTCGGTAAGGATAAAGATTTACTGGGAGATCGATGGATCTGGAACGTGGGTTGAAAAAATAGATGACATCATTACAGGTAGAACAGGTGATTTATATAAGAAAGACTATTTAATAAATACTCCTTCTAGTTGGAGTACAGGGATAAAGATAAGAATGACTCGCGAAACGGATAATTCTGGCGACGTAACACGCCTAAGTAATCAAACATGGTTCGATACTTATATACGTTTAGTCTATGCAAATAATACTTATCCGAATAGTGCTTTAGTTGGACTAAGAATAGATGCGGAGCAATTCAGTTCTATTCCTAAGCGTGCTTATAGGATTAAAGGTGTAAAAGTACGCCTCCCAAGCAACGCAAGCGTTAACGCTACATCCGGAAGAGTAACGTATTCAGGCGTATGGAACGGAACATTTGGGGCAGCACAATGGTGCAGTGATCCTTGTTGGTGTTTATGGGATATGTTGACATCTCAGAGGTATGGATTAGGGGATCATTTATTAACCAAAGCAGAGAAAGCTAGTTTTAATGGGGACGCTTCTAAATTAGATAAATGGGCATTTTATTCTGCATCTCAATATGCGAATGAACTTGTTTCAGATGGCTTTGGAGGAACGGAACCTAGGTTTTCTTGCAATGTCTCTATAAGAGGGAAAGCAGAAGCTTTTAATGTTATCAATGCAATGGCATCTGTGTTTAGAGCGATGCCATATTGGAGCGCTGGAAGCTTAACCGTTACTCAAGATAAATTACAAGACAGCAGTTACTTATTTAACTTATCAAATGTAGCTCCAGAGGGATTTAGCTATTCAGGTAGCAGTCAAAAAACTCGATGTACTGTTGCTGTTGTTAAATATTTTGATATGACTCTTCGTACATATGCGTATGAAGAGGTCAAGGATACTGCAGCCATAAATAAGTATGGTGCCATAACAAAAAACTTAGAAGCGTTTGCTTGTACTTCTAGAGGACAGGCTCAAAGAGTAGGGAAATGGTTACTGTATTCAGAAGGCAACGAAGTTGAAACAGTTACATTTAAGACAAGCATTGATGCAGGGTGTGTTGTTAGACCTGGGCAGGTTATAGATATAGCTGATCCAACTAAAGCAGGAGTAAGGAGAGGAGGAAGAATTAAATCTGCAACAACAACAACAATTACTGTTGACGGGACTGATGCTGATACTGATTTACCTGTAGATGCTGTTGGTTATACGAGAACACTACATATTGTCTCTCCTACAGGGACTGTGGAGACAAGACCAGTAAGTTCAATTGTTAAACATACAGGCTTTTCAGAAATAACAGCTCAGACTGCTTTCGATGCAGCACCTAATGCTAATAGTGTTTGGATATTAGAGACGACTGGAGGGACCTCTGCTCAAAACATACAGACAACTCAATGGAGAATCGTATCAGTAGAAGAAGTAGAAGAGCTTGAGTATCAAGTGGTTGCCCTGGCATATAACAGTTCAAAGTATGCGAATATAGAGAGTGGAATAGCTTTAACATTTAGAGATTTCAGTAATTTAAACGAGATACCTTCAGCCCCAACAGGCTTGAGGATGTCTCAGGTTTTATACAAGAAAGGGGATCAAGTAAGGGTTAAAGTTTTATTCTCTTGGAACGCTGTATTAGGAGTTAATCGATACGAAGTCAGATGGAGGAGAGACTTTGGAAATTGGAATACTCATATACAACAAGGACCAGATGATGAAATTTTAAATATAACTCCAGGTACTTTCAATTTCAAAATATATAGTTTAAATGCTCAAGGCGTTCCATGTAATACGCCCCTCACTGGTGCGTTTACAGCAGAAGGCAAAACCGCTGCACCTAGTGATGTAACAGGGTTTATTAATGTAGTAGATCCACATCTAGGCGTAATTCTTAAATGGAACAAACTAGTTGCAACTAGAGAAACTGGATTTAAAGATTTAGATGTTGTTAATTATGAAATAAGAACTGACCTTAATGGAGCAGAACCTACAAACTGGAGTTTAGATGATGCTAATCATAGTACTAATTTAATAGCAAGGCTTAATGCTAATAGATTCAAAGTAGGGACAATAACAACAGGGACGACTAATTTTTATATTAAAGCTATAGATAGTGAAGGGAATTACAGTGTTAATCATGCTTCTCAAGCCATAACAGTAGGGACTCCGACAGCTCCAAGTCCTTCTGCTACTTTAGAAGGAGGGTCTTACTTTATGACTTGGGAGCCTGTTTCCACTACAGGTAAATACACAATAGATTTCTATGAAGTATATGAAAATGGTACTGGAAGTTCTAATTTATTAGATAGAACAGACACAACAAGATTCCACTCTGTTGTCACCTGGCAAGGGGATAGAGATTTCTTTGTCAAAGCTGTTGATATTGCAGGAAATTCCAGTACTGCAGCACAAATAACGATTACAAATACACCAGCAATAGCTCCTACGATTACACATACGTTCGAAGATGATGCAGTCAAGTTGAGTTGGTCTGAAGTCTCAGGAAGTATTCCTACTAGGGCTTATGTAGTAAAGAAAGGGACTACGAGTCAAAGCTTTGCAGAAGCATCAGAAATAGGAAGAGTGAAAGGGGACAAGTTTGCACTAGCAGTTAATTGGACGGATACTCAGAGATTCTGGATAGCGGCTGTTGATGAGAATGGGACGTTTGGGACAGCAGGAAGCAGGGATGTTGCTTTTACTTCCGCAACAATCGATTCGATTACAGATTCCTTTGTGGGAGAGAATTTAGTTCTCACTTGGACTTCTACGAAAGGAGCTTTAGCTATTGGAGAATATGAATTACGAATGGGGGATACAACAGGCAGTACATCGACATGGGGAGGTGCTATTTCTTTAGGTCGTGTAGATGGAACAACGTTTACAAGAAAAGTTGACTGGGGTGGTACGAAGAGATTTTGGATTGCAGGTGTTGATGTTCAAGGAAATATTGGCACCGAAGTTTTAGAAGCTGTTGTTGTGAGTGTTCCTAATGAGGTTCCAGATTTCAGGCAAGAGGTTATCGATAACAATGTTCTTTTGCGGTGGGGGGATGCTAAGAACACACTTCCTATCGTTTATTACAATATTAAGAAAGGAAGCAGTTGGGGGTCGGGGACAACTATTGGTACAAAACAGGGATTGTTCACGACAGTCTTTGAGACAACATCAGGAACCTTTACTTATAGAATAAGAGGTGTAGATTCTGCAGGAAACGAAGGTGATGAATCTACTGTTACTGCTAGTGTTAATCAGCCTCCTGATTATATTTTAAGAAGTAATATTGATGATGATTTTAGTGGAACAAAAACAAATGTCTTCACAGATACAACAACTAATTTCCTATATGCAAATGTAAATACGACTCAAACATGGGAAGATCATTTTGATGATATGAGTTGGAATAGTCCTCAAGATCAAGTTACTGCAGGTTATACGATTTACGGATTGCCTTCTGAAACGAGTGGTAGCTATGTGGAAGAGGTGGACTACGGGACAGTGTTAGCTGGAACGAAGATCGTGATGGCGTTAACAGGGGAACATGTCATAGGTACAACAGGAATTACACCAAAGATCTATGTAAAGACGGCTTCAGGAGATAGTTGGGGAAGTCCTTTTACTGGATCAGAATCGACTTCATCCAACCTCGTCTTTTCTGCTTTTGCTACTAATTTCAGATTTGTGAAGTATGAGCTTGGTTTTAGCAGTACAGGAAATGATGATCTGCTGAAGATGACAGCATTGAATTTAAGATTAGAAACGAAGCAAATAGGAGATTCAGGTAGAGGGACTGCATCTGCGAGTGATACAGGTGGTACAACAGTTACTTTCAACGTAAGCTTTGTAGACGTAGAATCAATAACAGTTACCCCTTCAGGTACTACTGCTCGTATTGGTATTTACGATTTTGTTGATGCACCCAATCCAACTACTTTTAAAGTACTCTTGTACGACACAAGTGGTAACAGGGCCAGTGGTGATTTCAGCTGGCAAGCGAGAGGTTCCTGATGTCTAATTGGAGCAATCCACAACTTACCAGCACCTATACGAACTTCGTTACTGAAGTGAAGGATAGAGATATTGATTTAGCAAAACAATTCGATGGTCAAACAGTAAGCAATTTAGTTACAGGAACAATTCGATGGGATAGTAGTGCCAATAGATGGAAAAAATGGACAGGGAGTGCATGGGGTGAACTTGCCTCTACCTATGCACTAACAAACGTATCAACAACGGGAACAGGTGCTTTTGGTGGAAACGTCACGATCAGTGGAACGCTTGATGTAACAACCACACTGACGGGTGCATCTTTTATTCCAGATGGTTCAACTGTTCCATCTAATGGGATGTATTTACCTAGTGCTAACACATTAGGTTTTTCATCAAATGGAAGTGCAAGGATTCATATCACTTCAAGCGGTGATGTTGGAATAAATGATTCAACCCCAAGCGCAAAACTTGACGTAGGAGGAGGGATAAAGGCTACTGGTGCGGATGGCTACACATTTAATAGCAATGATACAGATGGGGGAATGTTTTCTCCTGCTGATGATAAACTTGAATTTAAGACAAATAATACTACTAGATTAACAATCAGTGGTTCGAGAATAGGAATTGGAGATACAACTCCAGACGAACTATTTCACGTTCATAATGCATCCGCTAGTGCTACTAATATAAAGATATCCAATACAGAAGGGAGTGTATTTATAAGAGCAGATGGAGATGAAGCAAATTATGATGCTGATGGGCACCGTTTTAGGAACGAGAGCGGTTCGACTATTGCACGTATAGATACTGCAAATACGAGATTAGGGATAGGGACTGGTTCACCGACAAAAACCTTGCATGTAGCTGGGACGGCAAAAGTAACAGGAGCAGCAGAATTTGATGGTGCTGTAACAGTCACCGGAGCACTTAATGCCACCACTAGTCTGGCCACAGACGTTGCACTAACTGGAACGAACGCATTACTACTTCAGTCGGCTAATAACAACACCACAACATTAGGGAATGGAACTGACGGCCAATTCTTAAAGACAAGAGGAACAAGTGCTGCTCCAGAATGGACATCTCTTGGTGGAACGATTCCAGTTGGGGGGATCATTATTTGGTCAGGTGCATCTAATGCGATTCCATCAGGATGGGCACTTTGTGATGGTACAGGTACTACTCCAGATTTAAGGAATCGATTTGTTGTAGGTGCAGGTAGCACTTATTCAGTTGGAGGAGAAGGTGGTAGTGCAAATGCAATAACAGTTGCACACACTCACTCAACTAATACAACTGGATCTCATGGTCATGGTGCTTCAACTAACAGCACTGGAAACCATACACACAATTACACGGACGACGATCACCAAGGAAACGCAACTTCCCTAGCAAATTGGGGTGTTTCTAGATCTTCTTCCATGGGGGGAGGTGGTTCTTCCGGTGGTGGTACTCAGCACGGATGGATTACTTCTAGTAATGGTGCTCATAGCCACACTGTTTCAGTTAACAGTGGTGGTAATCACTCTCATACAGTCAATTCCACTGGTTCAAGCGGTACAAATGCAAACTTGCCTCCTTATTTCGCTCTTTGTTACATCATGAGGACTAGCTAGAGAGAAGATTAAGCAAAAGAACGTGAGAAAGCAGATGTTCTTAGGTATATTTAGAATGGCCCGACCGAGTTAAAGTAGCCGTGGGAAATCGAAAAATTACGGAACTGACGGCTTTAACAGCCCCAGTTGCGGATGATTTATTAACGATAGTTGATATTAGTGAAGGCTTAAATACAAATAAAAATAAGAAAATAACGTATAGCGAACTATTTAAAAGCGTTATAGATGGCACAGCAGCTGCGCCTTCTATTGCTTTTGATTCGTCTGCTACTACAGGTCTTTATAGAAGTGCAACAAATGAACTATCAATAGCGACAGGAGGAACTCAAAGGATAAAGATAGAAGCTAGTGGTGCGACTACAATATTTGGGAATCTGACAGTTCAAGGTACTCAAACAACAGTTTCATCTACCACACTTGAAGTCGCAGATAAAAATATTGAGTTAGCAAAAGGAGCAGGGAATGATACTGCTGCCGATGGTGGTGGTATAACGCTTGATTCTTCTGATGGGGACAAACTATTTAAGTGGTTAAATTCAACAGATTCGTGGACTTCTAGTGAACATTTAGAGGTTGCATCAGGTAAAACTTTCAGGATTAACGGAAATAATGTCTTAAGTCAGACGACATTAGGTTCAACTGTTGTTAGCTCGAGCCTTACATCAGTTGGAACGCTTGGAGCATTAACAGTTACAAATGCTGTCACTGCAGGCAGTTTGGATATTTCTGGTAATGCCGATATAGATGGAACATTAGAAGCTGATGCTTACACCGTTAACGGCACAGCTCTTAATGAATACATCTCCGATACTGTCGGTGCGATGGTTTCCAGTAATACGGAAACTAATATCACGGTTACTTATGACGATAGTGATAACACCTTAGATTTTGTCATTGGGACGTTAAACCAGGACACCACTGGTAATGCTGCTACAGCAACTGCTCTTGAAACCGCACGAACAATAGGAGGTGTGTCATTCAACGGCACTGCGAACATCAATCTTCCTGGTGTCAATCAGACGGGAAATCAGAACACTACAGGCAGTGCGGCAACATTAACCACAGCCAGAACGATCGGTGGTGTTTCTTTCGATGGAAGTGCAAATATCAACCTGCCAGGGGTCAATGCGGCTGGCAATCAGAATACTTCAGGAACTGCTGCTGGGTTAACAGGACCACCAAACATCACAGTAGGAGTAGTAACAGCAGGAAGTCTTGATATTTCTGGTAGTGCAGATATTGATGGAACACTTGAAGCAGATGCCTACACAGTCAATGGGACAGCACTAGACGAATACATTGCAGACACTATCGGTGGAATGGTCTCTAGTAATACAGAGACCAACATCACGGTTACTTATCAAGATTCAGACAATACTTTAGATTTTTCAGTTACGAATATTACTGGTAATGCAGCAACAGCAACAGCATTAGAAACGGCAAGAACAATTGGTGGTGTAAGTTTTGACGGAACAGGAAACATCACTCTTCCTGGTGTAAACGCTACTGGTAATCAGAACACAACAGGTAGTGCTGCCACTTTAACTACAGCAAGAACAATAGGAGGAGTTTCATTCGATGGATCTGGAAATATCACCCTTCCTGGTGTTAACAGTGTTGGTAATCAAAATACAACAGGAAGTGCAGCAACCCTAACTACCGCAAGAACTATAGGCGGTGTTTCTTTTGACGGTTCCGCAAATATTACTCTTCCTGGTGTTAATTCAGCAGGTAATCAAAATACATCTGGAACGTCAGCAG
>VTLG01004386.1_pt1 | contig 22954 bp, 21 predicted proteins | sample 4694571 | NCBI WGS metagenome assembly VTLG01 (sample SAMN12604809, study PRJNA352737) | marine metagenome | biome: ENVO:00000447; feature: ENVO:00000209|ENVO:00000569|ENVO:01000036; material: ENVO:00002151; isolation source: viral sequences binned using virsorter ...
AGAGAATGGTAGACGAGATGCATCATGGGATTTTGGTACTAATCCTTGTAGTGAAATTATATTAAGACCTAATCAATTCTGTAACTTAACTGAAGTTGTGTGTCGTTCTACTGATACTATGACTACATTAACAAAGAAAGTTAAGCTTGCTACTATGTTAGGTACAATACAATCTACCTTTACAAACTTTGGTTATCTTCGTAAGAGATGGCAGAACAATACAGAAGAAGAAAGACTACTTGGTGTATCTCTTACAGGTATCATGGATTGTGTTGAGTTAAATACTATTGATGGACTTGCACCTAGATTAGAAGTGTTAAAGAAACATGCAGTAGATACTAACAAAACTTTATCAGATAAGTTAGGTATACCACAATCAACAGCTATCACTTGTGTTAAACCTTCAGGTACTGTAAGTCAATTAGTTGATAGTGCTAGTGGTATACATGCAAGACATAATCCTTACTACATTAGAACAGTAAGAGGTGATAACAAAGATCCATTGACTGAGTTTATGAAAGCATCTGGTATACCTAATGAACCAGACTATTTAAAACCAGAACATACTACTGTATTTTCTTTTCCTATGATGTCACCTAAAGGTTCAGTCTGTAGAAAAGATATGACAGCTATTGAACAATTAGAGATTTGGAAATGTTATGCTCAACATTGGTGTGAACATAAACCTTCTGTAACTATAAGTGTTAAAGAAGAAGAGTGGGTTCCTGTTGGTGCGTGGTGTTGGGAAAATTTTGAATACCTAAGTGGTGTCTCTTTTCTCCCCTTTTCTGACCACACGTATCAACAAGCACCTTATCAAGATATAGATGAAAAGACTTATAAGAAGTTAGCAAAAGCTATACCAACTGATATTGATTGGAATAAACTTCAGGACTTTGAGAAAGAAGATAATACGAAAGGATCACAAGAACTTGCATGTACTGCAGGGGTATGTGAATTGGTGGACATATAATTCGTTCACCTTGTGTTGGTGTATGTACACTAGAGAATGAGGTTTGTATCGGTTGTTTCAGAACAAGTAAACAGATAGCTGAGTGGGCATTTTATAATGATGAAGAAAGAGAAAAGATAATGAAAGAAAGTAAACCAGTATTTGCAACAGCAGATATAGATTTAATAAGAGATTTAATAGTATTTACTTTGAAAACACAAGATGATTTTGTTATGCCTGTTGAAAAGAAGAAAGAGTTTGAAGCATTGTATCATAGACTAGGTAGATTCAAAGAAAGTTCTTGACTTATTATAAAAAATATATTATAATTCGACTATAGAATGCCATAATGGGTTCTTGAGAGAGTTCTGGTTAAAACTACCATTCAGTATTCAGCGTAGTCTCTCTATAACTTGCTTAATAAAGGAGAAAATTTATGAATATGTTTGATACTGTACACAGATATACTGTTGGCTTTGATGGTTTATTTGATCAACTAAGTACTTTTCAAAGTAAAGGAGCAGATGGTTATCCTCCTCATAATATTGTTAAAGTAGATGAATCTAATTTTTTTATTGAACTTGCTTTAGCAGGATTTAAAAAAGATGAATTAACTATTAAGGTAGAAAAAGATACATTGTCTGTTGAAGGAGATCGTAAGAAGAGACAGGACAATGAAAATTATATCTATAAAAGTATTGGAAACAGAACTTTTAAAAAAACATTTTCACTAGCAGAATTAGTGGAAGTAAAAGATGCAGAATTTACGGATGGTGTTCTGCATATTAACTTAGAAAAACATATTCCAGAGGAAGACAAACCAAGGAATATTTCCATCACTTAACATACAATGATCACATAGGGAGGAGTAGTATACTTGTTATATGCTCCTCTCTTACATTAGGAATTATAAATGAAGAAAAAAAATATTAATACAATTTATATAGGATATGATCCGAAAGAACATAAGGCTTACGAGGTTTTAAAATTTTCTTTAGAAAGAATTTCTATAAGTCCTTTAAGAATTGTTACTTTAGATTTACAAACACTTCAGAATAAAATGGGGGTGTATAGAAGAAAATTTAAAACAGATAGTAATGGACAACGATATGACAATATAGATAACAGACCTTTCTCAAGTGACTTTAGTTTTAGTAGATTTTTAGTTCCTTATTTAAATATGTATCAAGGCAAAGCTTTATACATGGATTGTGATATGTATGTTAGACATGACATTACAGAACTGTTTGATCTATGTGATAGTAATTACTATGCATTATGGTGTGTACATCATAAGTATGAACCTACTATAGGTAAAAAGATGGATAATAAAATACAAGAAATGTATCGTAGAAAAAACTGGTCTAGTCTTATGATGTTTAATTGTGATCATCCAGATACTATAAAGCTAACTAAAGATCTAGTTAATACAGAATCAGGAAGATTCTTACATACGTTTCAATGGTTGCCTGATAAAGAAGCAGACATAGGTAGAATACCTGAAGAATGGAATTGGTTGGATGGTCATTCTGATCCTGAATTAGATGCAAAGAATGTACACTTTACTACTGGTGGTCCTTGGTTTAATGGATGGAATCCTTCTAGAGAAGAAGATTGTAAATATATTACTGAGTGGAATAATGATGCTGCTTGGTTAGAAATGAATGGGATAAAAGAAGATGTTAAAAATTTTGAAATATAGAGCATTACTAAAACATTTTGAAGCTGAAAGAGATAGATGTTTATATCAATTAAATTTATCTTTTGAAAATCCTGTAGCTGTAGGAGAACATCCTACATTACTTGAAGATGATAAAAAACTTATAGCTGATCTTGCACATGCTGAAGAGTGTATAGATTCTTTAACAATTAATTTTGGTAATGATAAAATTGTTTCTCCATCAGAAACACCTGATGCACCTTGGGTAGGAGAAGATGACTAACATGACTAATATAACTTTTGTAACTTCTTTTAATGAAAATATATTAAAAGACTCTGGACATTTTATGTTGGATACTTTAGATAAAAATCTAGAGCCTTCAATTAATTTAGTTTGTTATCACCATGATTGTAATTTAGATAGTTATTCTCTACCTAAAAAAGATAATATATCATTTAAAAATTTACATGATGTTAAAGAACATGAAGAATTTATAGACACATATAAAAAACATAATGGCACAGAAGATAATACTATACCTTATAATATTCAATTAGATGGAATAAAATTTTCTCATAAAGTATTTGCATTAACAGAAGAAGCTTTTAAGTTAGCTGAAGAATCAACTAAACCTGGTTGGTTAGTATGGATAGATGCTGACTCTTATTTTAAAAAACGTATTACTAAAGAAGATATTTTATCAAGACTTGATAATGAAGCTGACTTAGGATATATAGAAAATGATGCATCTTTTATGGCTTTTAATTTAAATAAACAACCTCCAATAGATTTATTAGGAGATTTAAAAGGTGCATATGTTTCAGGAGAATTTATTCAGTACAGAGAATGGCATGATTATTTTATATTACAAAGGTTAATAAATATTTATCAAGTTCATGGATTAAAATTACATAAAATTCCTATGGTATCTGATTTTATGGTACATTTTGCAGGACAATTTGATGCAAGTAAGTTATCATCTGTTAGAGATTCTAAAGGAAATAGAGTTGTGAAGTTACCTGATACTGTATCTCCAGATATAAAACCTAATAGATATAAACAGTTAGCTGATATTGTTAGACATTATAAACCAAAAAGTATTATTGAAACTGGTACGTGGAATGGTGGTCGTGCTATTGAAATGGCTCTTGCTGCATTTGAAACTCAAGATGAAATACTATATAGAGGGTTTGATTTATTTGAAGATGCTACAAAAGAAATAGATAAAGAAGAAAATAATGTAAAGGCTCATAATACTAAAGCTGCTGTGATAAAAAGACTACAAGATTTTAGATCTAAGATGATGGAAAAAAATAAAGTCTTTACTTTTCAATTAGGAAAAGGAAATACACGAGATATTTTAAAAGGTCGTGATGATTTAAATGCTGATTTAATATTACTTGGTGGTGGCAATAGTATTAAAACTGTTACTAATGAATATAAAAGTTTTAAACATAATCCTATAGTTGTTTTTGATCATTACATAACTAAAGATGAACAAGATAATATATTGCCTGAAAAATTTAGAGGTGTTAATAAAGTCTTTGAACAAATAAAAACTAAAAAAAGTGGTATAAGAAAAAAAGTTCTTCCATCTGGAGATAATGTATTAGGTGGAGGACATACGCATTTAGCTGTTATCTTACACGATAAAAAACTTCCTGAACTAACCCCTAGTTTAAAGTCTGTTCCTATAGTAGTTAATCCAAGAGATTGTGTACCTAAAGATTATATACGAGATAATATAAGAGCTAACATGAAACTTATTAATAAAGATACTTGGGTAGATAAATGTGTACAACATGATGGTAAAGTTATTTTAGTTTCAGCAGGACCTTGTATAGATTATGATGAATTAAAATTTACTATAAGAAACAATCCTAATGCAAAAGTTATGTGTGTTAAACATAGTTATCCTAAGTTATTAGAACAAGGAATTGTACCTTGGGGTTGTGTTGTTCTTGATCCTAGACATATTGATGGAACAAGTACACATGGTGTAGTAAGAAAAGAATTGTTTAAAAATTTAAATATTAAAACTAAATTTTTTGTAGCATCTATGACTGATCCTTCTGTTACTCAATATTTATTAGATCATAATGCAACTATATATGGATGGCACGCATTTACAGAATCATTAAGAGAAGAAGCAGAGAGAAACCAAGGTATTAAAAATAATCAAATTAAAGTTTTAGATGAGCTTAATCTACCTGAAGGTTCAACTTTAATTACAGGGGGAACATGTGCTGCTATGAGAACCATAGGTATTATGCACACTATGGGTTTTAGAGATATAGAATTATTTGGTTTTGATTGTTCTTTAAAAGATGAACCTACAAAAGAAATGTTAAAAGAAACTACTGGTGCTGAAGAAGAAGAACCTAGACCTAAATATTTTAAAGTTGGAGTAGGAGAGAATTTTTATTGGACTACAGGAGAATTATTAGCTATGGCTCAAGATTGTGAAAAAGTTTTCTCTGATAAAACTATGGGTATTCTATATAAATTTCATGGACAAGATACTTTAGTAGCTGATCTATGGAAGGTAGCTGAACAGAAACAAGTATTTAAAAATTTTACGGATATATTTAATGATTGAAATTAATAAAGAATATACAAGAAAAAAACCTTCTCCAAGATATTTAGAAATTGTTGAAGAATATAAGAAGCAACATGTTGTAGATATTAAACCTGGACTTCCTCATTATAATGGATCAAGTTTACTTCAACATGTAGATTCAATTAAAGATGTTTTATCTAGTAATGACTGTAAAAATATATTAGATTTTGGTTGTGGAAAAGGTACTTTATATACTAAAGATTTTAATACTATTACCAATTACATAAAACAACCAGTACATGAATACTGGAATTTAGATTCATATACATTATATGATGCAGGATATGAGAAACATTCAACATATCCTAAAGGTACGTATGATGCTGTCATTTGTACAGATGTTATAGAACATATATGGAAGGATGATTTATATTGGTTTACAAAAGAGTTATGTTCTTTTGCAAAAAAACTTGTATTTATAAACGTAGCATGTTATGCTGCAAAAAAAACATTTACAGATGGAACTAATGTACATGTTTCTGTTTATCCTCCTCCTGATTGGGTGAAGTTTTTTGAAACGATTAAAAAAGAATTTCCCTTATTAGATTTTTATATTGTAACTCAACATCAAGAAATGAAAACAAATGGCATACTACTACGAAAGAAAAAACAAGGAAACTAATTATGTTTCCAGATAAAGATATAGAAAAAGAAAAACTCTTATCTGCTCAAACTCTACAAGGAGAATTAATATGGCTAAGAAAGTTACGACTAAAACTACCACAAGTAAAACCCACAAGACTGCGTACATTATTGCAGCAATTCTCGTAGGTATTATTGTACTAGGTTCTATATTTGGACCTGGAACTAAAGAAGTAGAAGCTAACGAAGAAGTAAGAAGTACACTTCCTGGTTGGTCTGCAGGATACAGATACTACTTTGATATGGATGAAGACGAAAAAAGTAAACTAAGATTATTTGGTAAATATAAACAAACAGATGGTGACTCATTTAAAATAGGTTGGACTAGAGAAACTGGTAAAGATTTAAATCAGTTTAAGACTAACATAGATGATGATGGAGTTATCTTCTTTGAACAGGAGTTTAAATTCTAATGAAAAATTATTTAATTGCAATCATAGTTATTGGAGTAGTTGCTTTAGGTGGATGGTATTATTCTCAAGATGATGAGGTTGATACACCTACATTTGTGCCTACACCACCAACGACTACTCAAGCAGAATAATGCCTGAGATATTTCACGTAGCTATGCTCCTCATTTGTTTTAATGGGGAGTGCACTACGTTTGAGAGTGCTCCATATACAAGAAACATAAGTGCAGAGCATTGTCAAAAAATGTTAGTACATACTTTTCAAACTCAAGTAGGTCCTTACTATGATAAGATCATTGACTTTGAAAAGGATAGTCCTGAAGATATTGAGATAGTTTATGCAGGATGTGATACTACTAATAGAAATCCTAAAGATGATAACGATTGGAGAATAACACCTAATGTCGATCCAGAACTTCATATACCAGATCAAAACGATCTTAAATGGCAACAGCAAAAAGAAAGAGAACTATAATGTTTATTATGTTAGTTTTTATTATGCTGTTGTAGCAGGAAGTACAGCAGCTTTTGTTACTTGGATTTTTGATTAATGAATTTAAATAGTCAACAAGAACGGTTTGCACAGTCTTATGTGTTACATAGAAATGCAACAGATGCTGCAAAAGCTGCAGGATATGCTGAGAGTTCTGCTAAAAATCAAGGATATAGGCTACTACAAAACGATAAAATTATTGAACGTATAAGTGATTTAGAAAAAGAATTAGAAACAGATGTAGATGTTATTCCTGAAATTGAAAAACAATATCAGGTAGCTGTTGGAAATAAACATACACAAAGTGCATTAAAAGCTTTAGAACTTTTATCAAGAGTACGAGGAGCTAAGAACGAAAAAGCTGATGATACTAATATAGAAACTCTTCAAGAAGAATTAGTAAGTATTATGAAAATGTTAGGTAAAAAAAATATAGACAGTCTCTATAAAAAATGTGGGTTCTAATTACTGTCCTGCTAAAGGATTATCTAAAGCTCGTTGTAGCATCTCCCTTAACTTTGTTTCTAGGTCTGATAGTTTACTATCTATTAGTTCTATTCTTCTTTGAGCATCAGACTCGATTGCTGTCCTTTTAGAATCAAACCTATCATTTGCATGATCAATCATAGTTCTAAGATCTGTCTCTGTTTGTCTAAGAGAAGTTCTCATATCTTGTTCCATAGCTCTTGATCTTTTATCTACGTTAGCTATCTGATCATGTGCTTCATGTACATCATTCCTTATATCAGTACGTATAGTACGTGCATCATCTTGTGCTGCACCTACCAGTTCTTTTAACGCACTCATTTCTATAGTAACATTACTCTCTAAAGAATCTATTTTCTCTTCTAGTATCTTTAGTTTTAAAGTAAAACCAGAAAGATCAGGAGCCACATATTCATTTATCTTTTCCTCCATAGCTACCCACCTAGCATAACCTTCAAATCCTGCCCATATTGCACCACCTAAAGTTCCTAGTAATGGGAAAATTAAAAATAATCTACCACCTTTTACTTTAATACCTTGATATTCTACTTCACTCATATTGCTGTTGAATCATCCTTTCCATTTGTAAGTTAGATCTAACAGAGATATAATCTCCTAGAGGATCAGACATTATTACATCACTATATATTTCTTCTGCTTCATACCATTGCATCTGTTGCATTATATCTTGTTGCTGATACTGTTGTATATCAGGACCAAGAGCAGAAACTAATGCTATGGTTGTTAGTTGTGCTACAGGATCATACTGTGATTGTATTGTATCCAGTACTTGATTTGCTTTATCTTGTTTCTTTTGTTGTTGTTTAGTAACTTCTAATTTTTTAGACTTTCCATGAACCACCTCTTTCTCTTCCACCTCATTATTAGCAACTTCCTTCTCTTGTGGTTCAGTCTCTTCTTTAACTTCTTCTTTAATCTCTTCCATGTTATTGTCTTCAGAAACATTAGCAACCTCCTTTGTTGATTCTTCGTTAGTTTCCTCTACAATTTCAACAGGCTCTTCAGTAACTTCTTCTATAACTTCAACAGGTTCTATAGTAGGTTCAGCTTCTACTGTTTCTACTTCTACTGGTTCTTCTATAGCAACCTCTTTAACTTCTTCTAATGTAGGCATAGATACTTCAACCTCCATACCTATATCTTGAATCTCTTGTACTATTTCCTGAACCTCTACTATAACTTCTTCATATGATATAGTACCTTCATTATAGTCTTCCATCATAGTACCAATAGTATCAACTTCTATGGGTATCTCTATAGCTATCTCTTCCATTGGATAGTCCATGACAGGCATATCAAGAGTCATAACCATATCAAACTCTTCCATCATCTCATCCATTTGATATTGTTCTTCTGGTGTAGCAACCTCATATTGCTCTATTAATTCTATTGTTACCTGATCTTCCATCAATCCAGGTTGAACAATCTCTATCCATGTTTCTACTGCTGTAGTTATATGATTGTAATTAACTGTATATTCTACATTATCAAAGAAATAATTTTTAGCTCCACCTACTCTTATAAATACTTTATCTAAATCTCCTGCAAAATCATACGTTCCTGTGTATGTTGTAGGTGTTTGATTATTCTCTAATGTAATTTGTCCTGTGTCCCATTGCAGAACATTATTATTATATCCTTTTGTTTGAAAATATCCTGTGGTGTTTGCTTGTGAATGGTGCATTTGTAATTCCCAATCTAAAGCACCACCATCTGATATATGAAATTCACTTATGTCTACGTATTGATCAAATGTTGTATGTGAACTAGACGTTCCTTTACCACATCTACCTGTACCAAAGTATGCAGCACAATTAGGCATACTAGCTGAACCAATCCCTCCCCAATCTTGATCCATGTCTCCCTCGTACCTACTGGTTACGACACCTGTATCTTTATGTAGTATATCACCTGTTGTTTTGTGTTCAACAGTTGTAGTTGTTTCTGTTATTGTATCTATATGTCCTTCACCAATGTGCTCAGTCTCTATCTCTTGAGTGACTGTATCACCCTCTGGTAGCATCTGTGCATTAGATGAATAACAATAAAAGAATAACAGAGAAGATACCAAGAGCACCTTCATCAGTAACAATTTCTTCTTCTTTAATAGCATTTTCTTTTACCCATTTATCATAGTCAGGTCTTTTCTCTGGGTTGTTAGCCCATTCTTTTGCAGCATCTAAACCAATTTTGCCCATGTATGGACAAGGTGTACCTGCCATTTCCATAGCTTGAAAGACTCTTTCGTCTTGACATAGTAAAGCAACTGCACCAACCTTCATACCCATTCTATATAAAGATCTAGATAGTTTAAGTCTTTCACAGTTCATATCACGTACTGAAGTACCACCTGCTATACCTAATATCTGTGACTGTATTGCAACACTAGCTGCAAAACTACAGACATCTTGATTACTGTTCATAATAGAGGGAGCACTAGCTGTAGAGGGGGTTCTGTCTACAGACGTAGTGCCAGATACAGTAGATGTAGTGGATGTTACTGTATTAGTTTGAGCTTGTGTTTGTAATGTAAATAAAAAACAAACACTAATTAGTATCAGTATTTTTTTCATATCAATCACATAGGTTATAAATTATTTTTTAACCTTTCCTCCGTACATTTTCTTAACGAAGTCTTGTCCTTGGTTGTCTATGTTATATTGTATCTTTCCTCCACCTCTCATACCTAAGAATTTCTTTTTTGCTGAGATAACTTGATCACCTTTTTTATCTCCAAGAACTCCTCGTACTAATGGATCAGAAGAATCACTTATACCATAACCAATCGTAAGACCTTTTCTTACTAGCCTTCTAGGATCTCCTTTTCTTCCACCAAAACCTGTTACTCTAGAACCAATAGTTCTTGCAGCACTACCTGTTTGTCCAAGCATATTACCTGTACCTTTAACTGCATCTTTAGCTAAGTTACCTTTGTTTGTAGTACCAAACCCTTTTTTCATTTGTTTAGTTTTAAGTCTTGCTTGTTTTAACTTCTCAGTATCAAGTTTGGCTTTTTGTCCAAACCCTTTTATATCTGCTTTTGCTTTAGAAGTCTTAACCTTTCGTTCAAGTTTAGCTGTAGCTTCTGCTAATTTTTTCTTATTAGCTCTTGTAGCGTTTGCTTTAGCTAATGTTCTTGCTTTTTTATAAGCAGAATAAGCTTTTGGTGCTAATCTTGCTAATGCTGCTGCACCTAATCCTAATAATGGTAGTGCCATCTTATTTCCCCCTCATGTTTAATTTGTCAATCTTAGTTTCTAGTCTATCAAACCTAGACATAATTTGTTGTAGGTCATCTTTAACCTCTGTTTTTGTAGCATAGTGAATAGCCATATGCTCTCTAGTCTTTGCATCAGACAATGCATGGTCTCTTAAATCTTGTCTAAGTACATTAATAGCTGTATTAGTTCCTCTAATCCACCATAGAAAAGCACCTACGGCTAAAGTTAATATACCATTCCATAACATTATATCTTGCATTAGTCTATTCCCATCTTCATGTATTGTTCTATAATTTTTATTAACTCATTTGTAGGTAATGATACTCCTGTTCCTCCTTCTAACATAGCTTGTCGTAGAGCCATGTCAGGAATTTGAACAGGATCTAATTCATTATTTAAAACTCTTAATATCTTTTGTACGTCTGCTGATTTATCACCTTTAAGACCTTTGTCAGTAAAAGCATTTATCATATCTTGTTCTGAAAAACCTAAACGATAATACGAATCTAGTATAGCTTTTAATTTTTGAGCTGCTCTTCTATTTAATTCTTGGCTTTCTGTAAAAGATTTTATAACTGTCTCAGCATCAGCACCTCTATAATCCATTACAGTTTTCATAAAATTGTTTCCTGCTCTATCCATAAGTTTTAATAAAGGTTGCACGTTAGAAGAAAAAGACTTTGTTAAATCTTGTTCAGATCTTTTTACTCCCATAAAAGCTGCAAAGTCTACTTCTCCTTTAGGAAGAGTATAACCATATCTATTAGTAGGAGTTACATCTTCTGGAAAATCTCCTTTTTGTTGTTCATACTCTAATCTTTTTAATATAAATCTAATTGTACCTGGATTTAAAGCACCAAGAACTTCAGTAAATGTATCTCTTATTTTTGTAGAAATAGGATCATCTCGTTCAGCTTTTTGTGTTCCTTTAATAATAGCTTCTGTTATCATAGATGGAGTTACAAAAGGAGATAGTAAATCTAAAACAGAATCTACCATAATTTCATCTACTTGAGCTTCGTTATACTCATCTCCATTTTTTATAAGATTAGTTAATTTTCTTGTTGGTATTTTTAAATATGAATAAGGATCTATAGGTCCTACATCTATATAGTTTACTTTCCTCTTACCAGTTGTCGGCTCATCATAAATATTACTTAAAAAGAATTTAGCAGTTCCTTTTCTCCAAGAAGATCCTACATTATCTATATCTCTTGCATCTTCTTCTGTAATTCCAAAAGCTTGTTTAGTTGTTTCAGCAGCATAGTCAGTAGCTAAAGCAGCAACAGTCATTCCTCCTAATCTTTTTTGTCCCATAGCTCTAATAGCTGCAACAGATCTTGGATCAGTTACACCTAACTCTTTAGCTGTTACTCCTGTAATATCTTTCCAAGTATTCTTTATTAAATTTTTACTGGTTCTTAAAATTTCTGTAGGAAAAGCTGTAAAGTTACCAAAAGGAGTATACCTTAAATACTTAACTGACTTAGGTATTAAACCATAATTAGGCATCATATCTCTTGTTCTTTGAGCTGCTATCTCTTCTATAGCTTCTTCAGAAAAATTAGGTAAAGCTTTACGAAATTGATTCTTTACTTGTTCAAAGTTCCAAATCTTAAATACATTATCCTCTGCTTCATATACTCTTGTTAAACCTTGAACTCCTTTTTTACCTATACGACCTAGAGCAGTACGTTCAGCAAAGCTTGTAGGTCCGTCTTTAAATGCTTGTCCTGCTATAGCTTTTAAAGTTTCAGCACTTGTAGAACTATCTAGTATACCTAGTTCTATATATCTTCCCATTCTATTTCTAAACTCTTGATCACTACCAGAACTAAATCTTTTCATAGTATCTTTCATAGCTCTATAACCATTAATAGGATTTAATGTTGCATTAGCCATCATAATAAATACATTACCCATAATATTTCTACCATGTGTAGGAATAGATCCTATAGTAGCTCCTGCTTGAGATAATGTTTTTAAACCAAGAAAAGCATTTAACATTTGATTATCTCTACCAAACATAACTTCTGTGCCGTCAGCTACTCCTTGAGCAAAAGCATTATCAGCAAACAAACCTTTTAATGGATTATCTAATCCTCCTCTTACTCCAGCAGAAATACCTAAAGCTTTCTCTCCTATTGCAGTTAATTCTTTATTAGCAATAGAGTCTGTATATTGATTTAATATCTTACCTTCTTTAACTCCTTCTTTAGCAAGTTGAGATAAGTATTTATGTTCAGCTACAAGCCTTGAAAGTTTTGTATATGTTCGTGCATAATTTTGATATGGATCTTTTACTTCACCCCATAAATCACGAATAGGTTTAGCAATATTTAAATCTCTTTTCTTAAATATTTTTGAAGTTTTTCCTGGAAGATCTCTACCTATTAAACTAATAACATCTGGTTCTGTCATTTGTTTTGTTAAATAAGTTATAGTAGAATTTATTTCTTGTTCATCTAATCCTTTACTTGCTAGATATTCTCTAGCTCTTTGTTGTACTTCTGGAGATGCTTTAAAATTAGGATCTTCAAAAATACGATACGTTCTATTTATATATGATCCTCTATTCTTGTCAATTACTATTTGTAGTTCTCCAGGAATAGCAATCTTTTTAACTTGTCCATTTGCTATGTTTTCATTAACAACATTAGGATTTAATTTTTGTATTGTCTTTAAAGGTACATCTAATTTTTGAGCAATAGCTTCTAATGTATCTCCTCTTTTTACTGTCATGCTACTAGCTAAAGCTATATTGTCTCGTGCATAGTCAGAAAGTTTATCTATATTAAGTCGCATATCTTGTACTTTAAGAAAAGTTTTAGGATGCTTACTTCTTAATAAAGTTAAACTTCTTGGATCTCCTGCTAGAGCTTCAGTTATAACTGCATCTGAAGCTTTCTCTCTTCTAGCTATTCTTTCTAAATCATCTATACCACCTCTTGCTTCTTCAACAGCTCTCTTAGTTGCATACTGTCTTTTAAGTTGTGATGATAATGTTTTATCTGTTAAACCAAAACGAGAAGTAATACGAGACCTCCAAAGACCATCTGTATCTACTCCTGTTTTCTTTAATAATTTATTTACAAGCCTAAAAGAACCTTTACCTGTTTTAAAAATTCCTGTTATAGCTGCTCCAAAACCTCCAGCAGTTAATGTATTTCCTATAATAGCATCCACTTGTTGTTGAGCTTTAGTATCATCAGGATTAACTTTTAACTTAGCAAAGTAAGGTTCAAGTTCAGGTTTAGCTTCTATCATCATATTAATTAAATTTTCTTCTGGTCTTACAGCAAAGGTTTCGCCAACACCAAAAGAAAAACTACCTCTTACAAACTGAGGAAGTTTTTTAACTAAGGGAAGAGCACGAGTAGCTGCACCTGTAAATTTTGCAGGACCTAATATACCTGCACCAAATTGAGCAAAGTCTTCTATAATACCACCACTTGTAGGATCAAATAATTCTTGTCTAGTTCTTTCAGATATTTTATTTTCAATAGACTTACGTACTCTGCTTGTAGTCTCAGGAGCTACAACATCTCCGATAGCTTCTGCAAATTTACCTACACTTCCTAAAGCAGAACCTGCTACTCTAGATGCTACAGTTCCTGGTAAATTAGAAGCTTCTCCAGTTTTTAAAGCTGATTGATATTCTTCTTCAGCTTTTTCAAAGTCCTCTAAAGTTAATTGTCTAGATCTAAGAAACTCTTCAATATCATTTCGATCTTTAATTCGACCATCATCAATCCGATTTTCTAAATCAGCTCTAGCATTTTGAAACTGAGATGTGTAAGGAGAAACAGCCATAGATTATTTTATCAAACCTCTTATTTTATCTAATATACTTTTCTTTTCTGTTACATCTTGTTGATCATTTTGATTTAAATATGTTTGTACTACATCTTCTTTTAAAGCTGCTGGTCCATTCTGTAATACAAATTCAATTAATCCTCTTCTTGCATTACCATAAACTGTATTTTTTTGAAATCCTACAAAGTCATCAATATACTTACTTGCATCTGAATAAGCATCTAAACCATATTTTTTTGCAGCTAGTTCAGCAAAGGCAGCTTCTCTTTTTTGAGAGATAGCTTCTTTATCTAAACCAAATGCAGCCATGCTTGTAGCTTGAGTAAACTCACTATCAGCTAATGCTGCTTCAGCTCTAGCAGACTCTACAGCTAAGTCTTCTAAGTTATCTACTCTATCTCTTTGTGCTCTACCCATTGCTGTTGTATCTTCTACAAAACTTGGTACTTGTTCTAAGAAAGCTTGTACAGGAGGACTAGCACTTGTAGCCATAGAAGCAAATCCTTGAGCCATACGAGCAAAGATCTCCATACGTATAGCTTCTGGTGCTTGAGCAATACGATCTTTTATTCTTTTATCTTGATCTTTAATTGCTTTAACTACTGCTGCATTTTTATTTCTAGATTTAGTTAAAGCAGTATTTAATTTATTTTCAAAACCTAATAGTGAAGAGTCTCGTGCTGGATTAAGAATATTAAATTCATCCATTAAACTTAACGCAGTATTATTACCTTCAAGTAGAGGTTTAACTATCTCCTCTTTATTTTCTGTAATAATTTTATTATCACTTTTATCTTCTTCTTCTTTATCTTTAATATTATCTTTAGCTGATGTTAATAAACTTGCAAGATAGTTACCTCCACTTATTGCTGTATCAACTCCTATATCAATAAGTTGTTTTCCTCTTTCATATAATTGACTAGGTGGGGTATCTTGATCTTCTACAAATTGTTGTTGTTTATTACCAGATACTGAATCTAGACCTGAATAATCTATATTATCAGCATTTATAATTTTCTTTAGATTATTTTCTATATCACCTAAATTATTTACATCATAATTTTCTTCAAATAAAACACGTCTTACTTCTTCAGCAATATTATCTGGTATTTCTAACTTAGTTACCGTATCAAATATACTATTCATTGTATTATTAATACCAGTAAAAATAGAACCACGATCTCTTAAATTATATCCTAAATCTATTTTTCCTTTTAATTTATTTCTTATCTCAGCTCTTTGTGCAGCATCATTTGAATTGTTAAATGTATTTACAAGTGCTTGATCTGCAGGTGATAAAACTACAGCATTTTGTTGTCTCTTAACAACTGGTAAGTCTACTAACCCACCACCTTTTCTAGATATAATTTGACCTCCATGTTTAAAGCCAAACATTTGTCTTGTATAAGGATTATCCATATTAACACCTGAGTCTGCAAGTTGTCTATATCTTTCTGCAGGAGGTGTTCCTGGAACATTATACTGACCAGAATATCCCATTGTATATCCTTGAGCTTTTGCTAGAGCAACTTCAGGAGTATCAACTGTTTCATAAATAGTTTGTGGCATACCTACTGTATTTTCTCTTATTCTATCTAATTCCATAGAAGAACTATAAGGTTTAGTTCCTAATTCACTATAATTATAATTAGATAATAATCCTGGATCTACTGCAGCATATTCATCATTATACATAAATCTATCTGCACCTTCACTTAAAGCAAGAGCATTAGCTGTAAAGTAATCCATATCTTTTAAATCATATCCTTGACCAAAAGTATTAACTGGTTGTGGTCGATATAAAGCATATGGTATTTTACCTGTTACAGGATCTCGATATGTTGTTTGTGAACTAGGAGGAATAATAGTTTGAGGTGCATCACTAGGTCTTGATAAAGTTACACCTGCATCTCTAAGTTCACTTGCATTATAAATACCACCTTTTTGTTGTACACTATCTAAGTTTAATACTGGAGAAAGAAAAGAACTACCTACTGCAGTTTTAGGTAAGACTGAAGGAGCTGAACTTGTATCAGTAGTTACAAGAGGAGATCTTTCTAACATTCCTGATATAGTTGAACTCATAGGTGCATTACCCATAGGATCATTAAGTTGTATAAGTGGTGGTTCACCTGTCTCTTCTACTGGTGTAGAAGCTAATGCTGGATTACCTGCTTCAAGCACTCCACCATATAAAGATCTATTTAATATACCTTGTTGAGTTTTTTGAAAGACTTGTAAACCATCATCTGTTATATCAACTAAACCACCTGTACCTATTACTCCAGTATAAGCAGGTTGTCTTCTTGGATCAACTCTATTTGTAGTATCGGATGGAAGAAGTTGAGTGTTTGGTTGTGTTGTTTCTGCTGCTACAGGTGTAGGTTCAGGTAAAGATTTTCTAAGTAGTTGTCGTACAGGTGATAAGCCAGGTTCAGAATTTAATTGTTTTATTATACCACCTGGAAATCGTTTTATAACAGGACCACCTTCTGCCCTTCCTTGACGTGCTCCTAAAACTTCTTGTAAACTTTGTAGACCACCACCAACTTTATCTCCAATACCTTGTATAAATTCTTGACGATCTATAGCTGCTTCTTCTCTATTACTAGCACGAACTTCATCTATTAGAGCTTGCATATCAACACCTAACTCTGTAGCACCTCTCATTATTTGTTGAGATCGCATTACTTCTTCAGGAGTACCTCCATTAACAATAGTCATAGCAGCACGATATTGGTTTTCTAATATAGAAGGATCAGACATTAATTCTAACTCTTGTAATCTTTGTGATTCCATTAGTCTATTTTGTTCTACTTCACCTATCATATTTGGATCTTCAAAAGACATATCATAACGAGGATCATAAGGATTAGCCATACCAGCATTTTGTCTAGGAAGAATAGTAGTTGCACCACTACCTTCTTTTTGATTAACAGGACCATAGCCAGGTAATGCAGAACCAAAACCTGAGTCAGTAAATCCACCATAAGCACCATATAAAGAACCTAAAGTACCTAGTCCACCAATTAATTGATTAGCCATACTTGGTTGTGGAGGAGGTGCAGATCTTTGTATCTCTTGTCTGAGTGCAGGAAACCCTTGAACAACAGCTTGATACTGTCCCATAGATGTTTCAGGAAATCTTTTTTCTTCTAAGTAAGTTCTATAAGCTTCATCTAAAGCTGACTGTGTTTGTTTTTGTTTCTCTTCACCTACAGCTTGTAAAGCTCCTAGCTCACCTGCTTGTGTTTTATAAGCTGCTGATGCTAAAGTAGGTAACTGACTAGCAGCTGCTCCTTCTCTTCTTATTTGATCTGCAAATAATCTTTGAGCATCATTGTAAGCAGTTAAGCTTCCTTTAGCTTGCACGTCTGCTAAGAGACGTTGATTAGTATCAGAAGCCATACCTTCTAATATAGCTTGTCTACTTCCACCATACGGTTGTATCTGTGCAGCTTGTGCTCTTAATTCAGGTAATACTTTACTTTCATAATTCTCTTGTATGTTTCTTTTTTCTATATCTGTTACAGCTTGTTGATAAGGATTCATTAAAGCTTGTGCAGTTTGAGGAGTAAACCTTCTTGTAGTTCCTCTAGTTAAAGCCATACCTTCATCATATACAGGTTTCTGAGATCCCACAAGTCCTTGTATTCCTGAAAAAGCTTGCTGTTGTTCAGGACTAAACTGAGCCATAGTAGGAGCTGTATACGGTGTGTAACCTTCTTCTGTTTGTTGATTATATAAAGCTTGAGACTTAGCAAGCAAGTCTTTGTAAAATGGAGAAATCTCTTCTGCAAGTTTTTGTGACGTAACGGTTGTACCTTGAGGAGGTGCACTTGGGTATTGAGTTCCTATATTAAAAAGTGATGATAAAACTGCCATCTATAATTCTCCTAAACTGTCAATGATTCTAAAGAACTTGCACCATCTATTTGATTTGGTTGCTTTGTAGTTCCATAGGCTTCTTGTCTAATTTCTTTTATTTTTTGATCCATAACTTTAGCACCTTCATTAGGATTACCATTTCCTAAAGCAGCCATTGTATGACTATCTACTACATATTCTGTAGGACTTACAGCTAATGTAGCTACTTGTTGTCCTTGTGCTCTATCTACAATCGGCATATAAACATTGTCTTCCATACCATGTCCATCACCAGGAACCATTCCAGAAAATTCTTGTGGTCCTGCAAAACGAGATCCTGTTGCAACACCTAGCAATCCTCCACCCATGTTTCTATTTACTTGTCCACCTTGAGCTACAGTTCTAAATGCATATTTAGGTAACTGTCCTCCTGGATTTCTTTCATTTAATGCGTATCTTTCCATAGTATTGAAAGAACTTTCACCTGGTAAATAAGATTTATAATTAGGTCCATACATTTGTTTTGCTTGCTCTTCAGGAGATAATTTATCAAAGTCCTCTTGAGCATACTTCAGATCATAATCTGGAACACCTAAATCTATTGCTGCTGCTTTTCCTAAGTAAGCTAATTTATTTGCTTTTATATCTCTGCCTAAATTACCTAAACTTTCTCTTACTCTTTCTCCCATAGATGCTTCCATATTTATTGGATTTACAGTATCAGCAGCAGTAGTTCCAATATTACTTAAAGCACCTGCAGTATTTTGAGCAGCAGTAGGTGCAAATTGTGATCCTCCTCCAACAAATTGTACAGCTGAACCTGATTGTACAGGCATTACAGGATTATAAGCTACTGCATTAGCTAGGTTTGCACCACTACTTAATTGACCTAAACCTGTTGTTGGATCTGGAACACCATAAGCTAGTCCTACTCCTTGTTGTCCCATAGAAGATAAGTTAGTTACAGGAGTTGCTCCTGCTCGTATTAAATCTCCAGAACCACTTACAGCTTCTGGTCTTAATAAACTACTTGTATCTCCTGCTGTTTTTGCAAGATTACCTGCTCCTTCAGCACCAGCAGCTCCAGCACCAGTAAAGTAATTAGACATACCTTTCATAGCTCCTGCAGTTACACCAGAGATTAACATTTGTTTTAATGCATCTTTAGGTTTAGCTCCTGCTATTAAACTACCAAGTCCTGATCCTAATCCTACCATAGCTCCAGCACCTAGAGCTGTACCACTAGCTAAAGCACCACCAAACATAGTAGCACCTGCACCAAATACAGTAGGAGCAATAGCTGGTAATACAAATGGAGCTGCAATAGCTAAAGCAACTGGAGCTAACTTTTTAAGAAATCCTCCAAAGCCAGCTTTAACTACAGGTAATTCTGCAAGTCCTCCTCCATGAGCCATAGGAACATTTATAGGACCCATTGATCTTAATCCTCCTGGTCTTTGCATCAAACGTAACCTGTCCATTGAATCATAAGGAAATGGCTCGTCTTGTATTATGTCTCTAGCTGTTTCAAAGGGTACGTTCATTTTTTTAATCTCCGAGGATTCATATAATTAGAAGTATTATACTGTATGTCTTTCATGTTTGCAATTATTTCTATCTTATTCTTTAAGGTAGGAGTGCCTTTCAAGATAACTTTACCTTGATTAAGGTTTTCTATTAAAGTACTATTGTTTACAAAATTAAAATATTCATTATTATTCATTAATTAAAGTTCTTCCATGTAGTTGAAGCTGCTGTACTTACATATCCTTTATACTTTCCTGCACTTGCTGAATAAACAACATCACCTTTTTGAGGTCTACTAATACTTGATATAGTTACTACAACTCTTATGTTTGTAGAAGGTCTACCATCTATCTCATTATCTCTTGCATCTAATTGATTAATAAGAGTAGAACCCCATCTTGTAATTTCGTCATAAACATTTCTAGCTTCTTTAGTTGTTAAGTTAATAAGCTTTGGTAGTATAGGATACACTATCTACCTCCATCAGGTTGAACAGCTAATCTTAAAGAACCCCATCTCCATTTAGTACCTGTACTATTACAAGATACTTTAATTCTTCCTTGTCTTCCTCTAGCTCTCATATTAATTTTATCTGTAGTATTTGATATAGTAAATGGTCCTTTAGTTGTAGCATTTGTACTTTCTGGATATTGTTTTGTAGTAATAGAAAATTTAATATTACCTGTGTTAATATCAAAGTCAGGAATTAATTTATCCATAAACATTAATTCATTACCATCTTCAATATCAAAATCAGCAGACTCTATGTAAGAACTAAGACCTGCTCCATTACCTGTGAATATATCTGTTGGTTCATTATTATATAAATGACTTCCTGATACTGTTGCACCTGTTGTTATTGTATTTCCAAATACTGTTCTGTCTGCAAAGGTTGTCCAGAAACAAGTACCATAAGTCCAATAGTTTTCATCAGGAGAATATAATACATAACTATCACATTCACTAGAATTTTTAGAAGGATATAACCAAATTATTTCTTTAAACTCAGAATTTATTCCTGCATAAACTTTATCTTTTTGATCCATGTTTAAATTATCAAAAACATATCTTCTAATAGTAGCAGGTAAATTTCTTACTTGTCCATCAAAAGCATAGAAATTTTCATAACCCATCCAAATTGGTGTACCATTATAATCAACTCCTGCATGTGGACCAATCATTCCACAATTAGTTCCTTGTTGTTGAAACTTAAAAGTAAAAGGAGGACCAACAAATTGCATAGACCATAAAGAATTATCAGTCCAAATAGAAATTGCATTACGACCTCTTATTCCTCCAACTATTCTTGTACCATCTGTTAAGATACTTTCACCTGAAGTAGAACTTACAGAAGGTGTCCAATTAGTATAGTCTTCTTGATCAGACCATCTTACTACCATAGGATTATATGTTCCTGATGGACTAGCTGTTGTTCCAAACTCATTAGCTCCTAGTGCAACTAAATGTCTATCATTAGGAGATACTACTATAGAGTTTACTGTAGTAGGTGAATTAGTTACAATAGCAGATCTAACAGGTGTAGTAGATGCATCTGTATCCCAATAATATATAGCTCCTCCTCTACGATTTGCTAGTACATCTTCACCCCAATTATCTAAACTCCAGGTTGTAATTTGAGTTATAAAATCACTAGCTCCTGTAGATGTTGGTTGGTTCCATGCTCTAGTATTAGAAGCACAAACTGTAGCTTGATATGAAGCAGCACCATAACCTAAACCTGTAGCAGCATTACCAGTTCCAGTTCCTATTAAGTAATGAAAAGTTGCAGCTCCTGCTTGTGTTGAAGTAGCTGCTGCAGTAACAGTTGATTCAATAGCAAAAACATTACTATTAATTACTGAAACAGGATATACACCCTCTAAAGATACATTACTTCCAAAAGGAGTTACACTTGTAAAAAATACAAAATCTCCTGTTGTTCTACCATGAGAAGAATCAGAACAACATACTCTTGTTGATCCAACAGAAGTACCAAATACATTTGCTAAAGTTACAGATACAGAAACAGGAGTTATATCAAAGATTTCATCTCCATTATGTTCATATAACTTTTTATCTGTACCCCATAAAGCTCTTTTAAATTGGTTATTATCAGACCAGGTAATTAAATCTCTACCATTACCATCAAAAGCTTCATTAACTCTTCTATCAAAACCTCTTAAAACTTCTGGTTTTCCATCACGAAATCTTACACGATCTCCGTCATACCATTTACCTTCTTCTGCATACTGTGTTGATTCTCTGTGAAAACCAGCAGCAAAATTTAACTTAACTAGTTTAGACATTCTCTACCTATCAAAGTTTTTTAATAATACTGCATCTATTGTTGTTGCACTACGTGCCATATAAACTAACATATCTACATCACCAGCTCCTGTACTTAGTGTAGGAACTGTTGCTGATACAAATTGAAAAACTGTATTATATCCTAAAGTTCTTGAACCAGTACCATCTTGTATAATATAAATAGAACCACTTTGTCCTGCAACTGCATTAGAAGGTGCAGCTAAAGTTCTATTACCACCTAAAGTTACTAAGAAATTATTTCCTACAGCAAAGTCACTTGTAATACTTGCTGCATCTGTTAATGTTGTTATAGGATTATAAGCTCTAGCAGATGTTCCTACTTTTAATGAACCTGCTTCTACTACAAAGTCTCCTCTTACTGTAGTATTAGCTGTTACAGAAGTTCTTACATATCTTAAATCTGCTAAAGATACATCAGCAATATTAGTAGCACATACTCCTATATCTGCTGAAGCTGCTGTACCTAATCCAAATCCTTTAGCATTAGTTGACCATACACTTGTACCGTCACATACAACTAAACCTATAGCACCAAAAGGAATTGTATATCCAGTTCCACTAGCTGTTTTAATTTTAACAGTATCGCTTGCTGTTGTATTAGCTGATACTTGATTATTAATTACATATGATTTAGAATTAGAAGGTATTTGAAGTACAATATCATCATAAGTTCCTCCAACAGAACCTGTTACTTCAAGAAAAGCATAACGAGCTTGATCCTCTCCTCCATCTACTGCAGATAATGTTACAGTTGCTGCAGCTCCTATAGTAACTTTTTCATATCCTGCTATAGCATCATCAACTAAACTTATCATTCCATCATTTAATACTGTACCCCAAGAATTAGGATTATCTCCATCTCCTTGCTTTACTAATCTTAATCTACTTGTATATGATGCTGCCATTGTTT
>VTLG01006117.1_pt1 | contig 22953 bp, 27 predicted proteins | sample 4694571 | NCBI WGS metagenome assembly VTLG01 (sample SAMN12604809, study PRJNA352737) | marine metagenome | biome: ENVO:00000447; feature: ENVO:00000209|ENVO:00000569|ENVO:01000036; material: ENVO:00002151; isolation source: viral sequences binned using virsorter ...
ATGTTGCTTGTCCAATTATGGGTAAGGAGGATGCTTGGGGAGTTTTGGTTGTGACCTATGATCAAGGGCCAGTCGATAAAATAGCTAATGTAACAGCAAAGAAAATTAGCGAAACATTGTATTTGCTCCCCGATTGACCATGAAACGTCTTTTCCCCTTAGCAATCTTTTTATTGGTTGCTCCTGCCAACGCACAGATCGTGCATAAGATAACAGCTACAGCACAGGCTTCTGTAGATGGATCGTATTCTCATGCAAAAAGAATAGGTTCAACTTATTCAATGAGTAGCACTGGAGTAACAGCAGGAACAATGGGACATTTAGACGTTCCAGCATCATCAAATGGCACTCTAACTGGAGTCGCTGCAACGCATGGCAGTGGTTCGTACACCCAGACATTAGCAGGATCGGCTACAACTTTTAGCGAAACATTTGTCCAAGGTGATGCAACACCAAGTGCAACAACTTTAAGTTCTAGTGCTGTTGGAAGTTTACCAATGTTGGGAGATACAATCACATATACTGGTGGAGATAACACAGGATTAGCTGCAACTATTACATCCGTAAGTGGTGGAACTATTGGCCTAACTCCAGGCAAAAGTGGCACATCTGTAACAGGCTCAATTACAAGTGCTTTAGAGATAAATTAATAATGCGCTATCTATTATTAATAGCCTTTATATCGCTTCCATCACAAGCAGTTCCAGTTATTCCTAGTTTCAATAGTGGTAGTACAACAGCAAGAACAGAGAGCAAACAAAATACAACTGAGTTAATAGAATCTTGGACATATTCAACAGGATATGAATATAGTTTAGGTGGGACAAATCTATCAGTAACAGGTAGTATGATTCCAGATACTATTCAAACAGGGAGTCACACAGTCGATGGGATTACTACTAGTCATCATGGGATTGACCTTAATTCTAAACCTACGGTTACTATGCACACTCAAGGAGCGGCGACTAATCTAATTGAGGCATATCACGGCCCAGGACTTCAGACTTTTACCCGAATAAATAGATCAATAGTGACTGAATCTGTGACGGATACGATGTCAACATTTACTCAATGAAGAGATATTTATTTGCAGCACTATTATTAATAAATAGTCCTGTAATTGCAGACACTACAATGACCAATAATCCAGTAAGTAACAGTTCTGGCAGTGTTACAAATTTAGGTGTCATGAATATGCCGAGCAAGCAATTTACAAATACTTATTCATTAAATCAAATCCAATGTCAAGGTGACACATTAGTCCTTCAACCTTTTTTGACCTCTAGTTTCTCAGGAGCTAATCCAATAATTGATAGTTACCCTGAACCTATATATTCAACTAAAGATGTAAAAGGTGCTTTTGATGAAACTGGAAATGAGATAGGAGACGGAGAAGTAGATGACCCAACCTTGATCCGTGGTTATCGAAATACAAGACGTTTTGAGAAGAAAAACTATGCACTTTCACCAGGAATCAGCCTTAGCTGGAATGTGAATCTAGACCGTAAAAGTGTAAAAAAGTGTAGGGAAGGGCAAAAACATATTGTTAATCTATTATCTGCTAAATACGAAGACGCAAGACTTAGCTATGAATTAGGAAGGGCTAAGCATTGTGCAGATCTAATGGGTAATGGAGTTAGGTTTAAGAAAGGAACGAAGTATGAAATCCTTTGTGCTGATATAGAGCTTGTGTCAAAGCCCAATACCTTAATTGATCATCAACATTCTATTTCCGAAGATCTCTCTGTTCCTTTTTCCTTTCAGCAAGGGACAATATCTTCTCCTTCTTCCCCCTAATAGCTAACAACTTTTTAGTAATTTTTTTGGAAAATGATTTTATTTGACCTTTTAATTGTTTTTGAATGAACTTTGCTACGGGTTGACCAATTGCAGTAACAGCAACAACTGATCCCACTGCAATAGCTGATGTATTTATAAGAACAGTCGGTTGTGGAGCGTAGTTACCTGCAATTTCTATAGGACTTAAGCCCTCCCAGACTGTTTCACATGTTCCATCTGTTTCGTTTCTTATCCATCCTTTAATTCTTGCAAGTCCTCCTTTACCTAAGGAACCAATGGGGGTTTTAGCAAGTGTATCAAGTGGTGGGCAGGGCAGGCTTTCTGCAATAAAACCCGTATCATTAGGTCCAGTATTTAAATTGAGGTTCAAATTTTGGTTTACGTTGGTATCTTCTTTGTTGTCTTTTTCTCCATCCTTATCGTTCACTTCCTCTCCTTTATCGTTTAAAGCATTCAATAATTCAAAAGGTGTTTCAGGCTTAGGAATCATGTCTGATATATCCTGTGGAATTGCCCCGTCATCCGTTGCTACAACCACAACGGAAGCATGATCACAAAGGGCTAAATTGTTTTGAGGGTCAACATTAAACATTTCATCTCCAACCCCTGAATTTCTGTTACGTGCCAAGACGCAAGGAAGTTCAATGATTGGGACGAAACCAAAAGGTAATTCACCTAATGTTGTAGGAGGAATTATTTCAGCAGGAGGAATTATTGTTAATTCTGGTAAATCTTTAACCTTTGGCTCGTTTACAAAAGGAGGATTTAATTCCATACAACAAAGCCCTGCATTGACCAATCAGAGAGCACTCTTTCATGGTTTACAGGGTTCTGAAGTGACCGATTGTCAGTCAAACCGTCCAACCGCTTAGGTTCAGGAGTGTCTAACTGGTGTAAAAAATCGCATCTGCCTCGATGTCGCTCAACCGCTAAGGTTAAAAGGTACATAGGACTATTCCAAGGTGCCCAACCGCTAAGGTTAAGGGGTGCAAGGATTGAAAACATATTAGCAGTCGTTCCATTGACCTGCAATATCACTCGCAACATTTCCTACTTGTTTCCTGGCCTGACCAAAGAAGAGGCCTGCGAGAACGGGGCCTAAAATTGGTATTCCAGCAAGAGCAGGTGTGACTTGAACTGATCCAGCATCAGCAATCATCATTCCGTTGCTTCTACCTTGAGCTTGTTTTTCTATACAGGAAATCTGATCTGCTGTGAGTTTTCCTCCTTCACCTTTTGGGTAAATAACAAATTGAGCTACAGATTCTTTGTGAGTGAAATTCTTCTTAATCTTCCCGTTAAAGGTAGGTTGTTCTGAATCGGTATAAGTCAACATAGTTTTTGGATCATGTTGACGAGAATTAAAACTCCACTCCTCTCCACCATCAGCACCTTTGTTACTTCTGATTTGAAGCGAACTATATGGAGTACTGGAAAGCTTGGCTATATCAGGGATGCCAGAATCTTTACGAGCCAGCATATTAAGGCTCATAAAATTAGTTGCTATTAATCCACCACCTAACACAAGAGAAGTCAGGCCGTTAAAGGATTTAAATTGAATCATTTAAAAGGAAGCACAGACCCCGTAGCTTTAGGCATCTTGGGTGTTGAAGGAAGTGACTTTTGAACAAGGCCAGGGATTTGTCCCTTAACCTGATCTAACAAAGCATCAGTAATTTTGCCACGTTGGAAATAGGCAAACGCACCAGATCCCAATACAACAACAACCGCTGCTGTATTGATATAAGTAAGAATTTTAATCATGCAGGACAAGCCTCACCGCCGTCTTCACCTTCAGAAGCTTCAAGTGCTAACTGATTTAGTTTTGTCTGAATTTCTACAGCTCTTTTAGTACTTTCGTCAAATCTATTTTTTAGGTCCTGCTGAATAACTTGCTCTTGTTTTAGTTGATTACCGAGTTCAGCTAATTGCTCAGACATGAAAATAATACATTGCCCTCAGATTATAAACCTATTGTCTATCCCTGACCTGTTCGGCCAATACTAAATTCTCAACCTTTAATTAATAAGTTAGTTGCAGAAAGAGATATACCCGCTTCTATTGTTAACCCAGAAGGAGCAGTGGTAGCTAAAGTTCCATCTTTTTGAACATATTGTTTAGTTCCAACAGTCATACCTGATTGTCCAGTGTTAACGCTGCCTACGACTTGAATTGTGGCGTTTGCACCGTCTGCATATGCAGCATCACTAAATCCTAGGAAATTACTTGCAGTTGCATTGGAACCTGCAGATCCAAAATCTATTGTTCTAACTCTTAAACCTGTATAACCGTGTGCCCAACCAATGACAATATGTTTATCCTTAGTATCATAAACAACACTAGTATCAGTCGTTTTAGTACTTGAGGCGTAAGTATTAATCTCCTTGTAGTTAGCACTTACAGTACATGTATTAGATGAATCGCTTATTTCAGCTAGCTTTACTCTGATTCTTCTTTCGTCATCATCAGCCCATGCAACAGCAACTCTCTTGATATCTTCATGATACGCCATATCCATGTGGTAACATCTTTCATCATGTATCTCAACTTCTGAACCCCAGGAAGGAGTTGTACCGCTTATACTACCTACTCTAAATTGACCTTTGTAAGTTTCACCACTTGCATCATGGTAATAACAACAAATAAAACGATTAGTATTTGTATCGAATAACATCGTTGGGTTGTTGAAATTAGCTGTTTGAATGCCTGTAACCCAAGTACCAACAGAGACACTATTATCGGTATCCACAGTAATAACTACTGAGTTAATAACTGAGTCATTACCAGAAGCAGCACCACCTCTACTTAATATCATTATTTTCTTATTAGCAATATCGCAAGCTGCTCCATTCATATGTAGGAGACCTTCACTAAATTTTGTTGCTGTACCCCATGTAATTGTAGAACCAGAGGCAGTGACACTACTAACTGTTCCTACTCTTATATAACCTTTAGTGCCATCAGAATCGTCACTATATATAACAGCTAATTGATCATCTCCGCAATAAATCAATGAGGCTGCAGTAGTTGTTCTGGTATCAGCTACTGTACCTACATTATGACAGTGACCTGCAACTTTACCGTCAAAATCTGAGTCATCGTCTTGAGTTGTCTTACCAGTAACAATCCATGTTTTACCATCACCATCTTGGTCTTTAACTAGCCAAGCAACCCAACCATTATTGCTTGTGATTTCGATATGAGAAGGATTTAATCCGCAATCCTTTGTTGTACCTATAAAGCCTGTACCACTACCTGTTATTGCACTAGGAGTCCAAGCACCAGTGCTGCCGCCATGCTCAACTGGAGTTATATTCGCGCCGCCACTCTTACCTCTAAATATTTCTTGATAGTTGGAAGAATTTCTACCAAAATATAAATACAGACCGCTGTATGGGTCATATAGCAAACGCTGCCCTTGAGCAGTCGGATTACCATTTACCGTTCCTTCCGCAGAGGCAGTTATACTTCCTGGATCAGTCGGGGTAATAGTTGCTTCTACCTGTTCAGCCTTACCATTGGATTTTATAATGCATGTTTTATTCGCTGCAATTGCTCCATCTGCTACAAGTGTTACCTCACTACCTCCACCAGCAGCATCAGCCCAAGTAGGAGCTGAACCAGATCCGGCGGAAGTTAATACCTGCCCACTTGTTCCGTAACTTGGTGACGAACCAACCCCTAAATTACCGTTGACCACTAAAGCCGTCAGGGTTCCTAAACTTGTAATTGCAGACTGAGCCGCCCCCGTTACTGTCGCAGCAGACCCAGAAGCGTTACCAGTTACATTTCCAGTTAATGCTCCAGCAAAAGCTGTACTGGTTAATAATCCACTAGAAGGGTTATAAGTTAATCCTGTATCTGTTTCTGCTCCTTGAGATCCTGTTGCAGCATCTACAAAAATGGGATAAACAGTTTCGTCTGTTGAGTCGTTAGCTGTAACTGTAAATTCAGTTGCTAACGCTGCTGTCCCTGAGGTGTCCTGCGTTCCAGAAGCATTAACACCAGGAAGATCTATTGCTGCTGTACCGTCAAAGCTAACCCCACCAATATTTCTAGCTGTGGCTAAAGCTGTTGCAGTAGCAGCTAAAGCTACGGCTATATTTGCTGTTCCATCAAAACTTGTTCCACCTATTGTTCTAGCTGTTGCTAAAGCTGTTGCAGTAGCAGCGTTTCCAGTACAAGAGCCAGCAGATCCAGAAGTATTTCCTGTGACGTTACCAGTTACATTTCCTATAAGGTTGGCTACAAACGCTGACTGTGACTTGTCCCATAATCCATTTGAACTGTCCCCTGTGAATGTGACGTCTCCTGTGAACGTGCCTCCTGCCAATGGCATTTTGGATGCGTCTATGGCAGAATCAGATCCCCATTCAAGAGTTGTAGCAGTCGATCCAGCTTTTAGTACTTGCCCTGTTGTTGGTGCGCTCGCTGGGAGTGTATAAGTTATATCTGCTACTTGAGCTTGAGCTTTAAAGCCTGAGAAATGTGCGCCGTCAGAATCAGCTTCGCTTAACCTTAATTCTTTTGCATTATCAATGATCAGGTTGCCCGTCATTGTTGACCCAGATTTTTCAACCGCAGCGTTGGCAGTTGTGGCAGCAGCATCAGCAGCATCTTTAGCTACTTTTACAGAAGCACCTGTAGCAGCAAGAGTTGTACTTGTGCTTGTAGCAGAATCAACTAATTGAACAACACCAACAACGGAGGTCGTTCCAGCAACAATCTTGCTTCCAGCAATTGCAGCATCACTCTTAATATCAGCGTTAACAATCGAATCAGCAGTAATAGCAACAAGTCCTGCATTATTTATGCTTATGTCTCCTGTAACTGCTACTGATGTTGGTTCGTTAGAAGCATTACCAACAAGAATTTGAGCAGCAGTTAAATCAGCTAATTTAGTAAATGCAATTGCAGCATCAGCGTGTATATCTACGTTTTGGATCGTGCCATTGGCAAGCATCGTGCCAGTAACAGTTCCAGTATCTCCGTTTGTAATTACTGTTCCAGATAAATCTGGGAAAGTAATAGTTCTATCTGCTTGAGTAGGATTTGTAATCGCAAATATAGTTTGATAAGCATCAATACTTGACCCTTCAAATACGAGGCTTCCAGTATTACCAATTAACACCTGACCTGTAACAGTACCACCTGCAAGTGCTAGTTTTTCTGTCTCTAATTCTTGAAGTGCATCTTGTACGTTTGTCGAACTCAAACCTCCATAAGGTGTAAAAGTGATATTGCTTGCAACCTGCCCTGCTACGGTTTGCGATAAATCGATCTCATTCCAAGACGATCCTGAAGCATTAGTAACACCAAGGATGTAATCAGGAGGAGAAAAAGCAACAACTGGAGCTGGAGCTGAAGGTGTTCCAGCAGTGTCTACAACAACATATACTCCGTCTACTGTTGCTGAAGCTGTAGGTAAGTTACTTCCAACTGCTAAACCAGCCGCTAATCCTGCGGAGGTACAAGCCGTCATTTTACTGGTATTTGCATTAAAATTTCCACCAAAGACCAAGGAGCCTTTCGTTAATGTGGTGATCGCTTGCCAAGCGTTTCCGTCCCAGATATAAGCATCTTCAGAAACAGTATCAAAGAGAATTTGTCCTGAAAACTGTGCTGTTGGATAACCACTTTGGGCTATAGATTGAAATATTGCTGTAGAAGTATTAGATAATTTAGTGCCATCAATCGTATCGTTACCAATCCTTGCAGCATCTAAGCTTCCACTTGTTATTTTACTAGCAGCAAGATCAGGAATTAACCCTGCTGTTAATGCTGCACCTGCTGTTGCTATACCTTTATTATTTACAGTTATTGATTGATACGTTCCAGCACTAATTCCACTTGTTGAGGTCGTTAAATTACCAGAACCATCAACAGTTAAACCTCCTCCAGATGTAATTTGTACTGCACCTTTAGCTGATGTTGTCGCTACTGGAAGATTTGCTGCTGTCAATGCTGTAGCAGCAGTAATCATTCCTTGATTGTTAAAAGTTATCCCGCTAACTGTGGCTCCAGTAACACTATTAGTAAGAGATAATGCACCTGCCCCGCTAACAGTCAGACCAGTACTAACCGAAACGCCACCAACAGCAGAAGTAGTAGCAACAGGCAGATCTCCAGCAGCAAGAGCAACTGTTCCTGTGATTAATCCTTGTGCGTTGTATGTGATCCCAGAGCGAGTTGCTGCCGTGACTGTGTTATTTATTCCAAGATTTCCTGAAGCTACATTTAAAGATCGATCAATATTTGATGTATTTAATTTTGCAGCAGTAATCGTTCCATCAGCAATCTTTGCATTAACAACAGCATTTGCAGCAATTTTTGCTTCAATAACAGCATTACTAGCTATCGCTCCAGAATCAACAGCGTTATCAGCTAGAGCTGCTGCATCAACTGCATTTGCCGCAAGCTTCGCACTTGTAACAGCATCATCAAGAATTTTGGCAGTTGTTACAGCATCATCAGCAATTGAAGAAGCCGCTATCGTTCCAGAAAGCTTCGCAGCAGTTACAGCACCATCAGCAATAGCAGCCGTATCAACAGCGTTATCTGCTAATTCACTAGCACCAATAGCATTTGCAGCTATTTGATTAGCAGTAATTGTATTTGTTGCAATCTTTACTGCTGTAACAGCACCATCAACAATTGCTGCTGTGTCAACTGCATCGTCAGAGAGTTCGGAAGCAGCTACAGAGTTTGCTGCTAATTGTGTTGCTGTAATTCCACCTGTTGCGATCTTTGCCCCAGGAATATCTCCATCACTAAGACTTAACTTTGCATAAGTAACATTTGCATCTGTAATCTTTGCAGTTGTTACGGCATTTGCAGCAATAGCAGCAGTATCTACAGCATTATCAGCTAACTCAGAAGCAGTTATCGCATTAGCAGCTATCTGTGTTGCAGTAACAGTATCGTTAACTAACTTCGTTCCAGTTATCGTTGCATCTGCTATTTCTGTTGCAGTTATCGTTCCACTTGCAATCTTGGCAGCAGTAATAGCATTAGCTTGTATTGCCGCAGTTGCTACTTGATTCGTGCCTAATGTCCCAACCTTTGCAGCAGGTATATCAGCATCATCAATTAACGCAACACCAGCAGCAATTAAATCTTTAATCGTTACTTTTTTAGTTTCAGTTGCACTAATATCAGCAACCGCCGCTACGTCTGTTGCTTGAATACCTGCTTCTGCTAAAGCGGGTAAACCCGTAATCTGGAGATCTGCCATTGCCGACTAACTAAGAACCAATACCAGCAGTTTAAACCTGTTCGAGCAATATGCGACTCTGATTTTCTTGTAATATCTTATCTGCGTTTTCTTGTAACAAGTATCCAGGTGTATCTCCTGTCTTTAAACCAATCACTCCATTTGTTACAAATTCTATTCTTGTCTCTATAACCTCAGTCACAGACACCGTTACAGCAATATTAGTAATAATGCAATTAGCTTCATAAAAAACATTTTTCTTTGAATTATCAGGATCACGGTAGAGATAGAACAAAGCATCAAAATCCGAACCCTGTTGAGTTCTAACAATTAATTGAGCTAAATAAAATGGAAATTCTGGATCTGTACCGTATTCATTAGCCCTATCTCCTGTGTCATAATCATGCTCCCAGATACAAGTCATTGATCCTTGACCACTAATTAAACCAGCTTCATATTGATTCCTAAACTCATCTCCAAGGTTTGTTAAATCAACTTGCTCTCTACTCGTTGTCATTTCAAATTCTCTAACACCTGCTACATGCCTAAACCTTTCATTCTTGGCACGAATTAAAATATCTTTTGCAGAACCAGGAGCAACAAGAGTTAAAGCGTTTGCTTGCAAACCTTCTATAGCTGCTGCAAATGTACTAAATAAACGAATACCTCCTACCTGATCAACATTAATAAACCATTTTCCATCTGGATAACTATGGCCACTAACAAGTTCAAGCGTAGATTTATCAGCCGTTTCTATCTCAACCTCATCTCCAGTAATTAACGAACCAGAACTATGGTCAACACTAAATCTTTTTGTTGATGTATTTACGTCAAAAGGATCTAGCTTCGTCTGCAAAGCAGATTGAAGCGTATCTCTTTTAAGGGCTACTTCACCCCATTGACCAAAATAAACACCCATTAATCAACCAAAGTTGTGTTGCCATAAGGAGCACCATTAGCTTCCCAACTAATATCGGCAGAAGCAACTTCCCCTACTGCACTATTCATTGAAACACCTGTAATAAAGACAGAGAATTGAATATCTCGAACATCAGTTGAACCTGTCGTCATTCGCAGCTTTAAGACAACTTCATCTGATTTGGTGTTCTCACCATCACCTGCTGAAGTTCCTGTCTTAATTGAATTAGTCAACAAAGCGTGAAGATTTGAGTCAGCACCAGAGCCAGGAGTCTCAACGTAATAAAACAGTCTTGCACTTCCGCTATAGCTTCTAATACCTGATTCAAGTGTTCTATCTGTATCGCCTAATGAGGTCGTCTCTAGTACAGCCATTGAACTAGAAAAAGACCATGACTGAACCTTTGCAGCTTTAGTTGCAGAACCACCAGACTCGGTGATCCATAGTTCTCCATCTCTGCCTGAATAAAAACCCACGACCTTTTAATTAAAACATTGAGTCTATTCTACGGTGAATCTAGGCAAGCAACAAAACTACAACTAACATTACTTATTCCTGGATAGACACTTGTAACGTTCGGAGGTCCGGAATATCTCCATTTAAGACTTGAACCAGACTCTTTCAAATAAGCCAAAAGATTAGTATCAGTAACACCTGCTGTCGCATGACCACCATTGAAAGTTACATAATCCCAATCTGAATTTACACTCTCATAATTTGCCAAAATCAAGGCAGCACTAGTATCCGAGACATTAGAGAATCCTAGCGTTAAAGTGGCATTTACTCTTTTATTACCAAAACGCAAATGTGTTTTTGTACCATCTAACGATTCAAATGTAGTACTTGGATACGTCCCAGGGTTGTAGCTTCTAGATGAAGGTTTAATGCTAGGGAATGGTTGTGCTGTTGCCATTAGTTACTCGAAATCAAATAAAGGATTAGTTAAATCATTCCATTTTTGTAGCATAGCTAATTTGCTTCCATCCAATTCTGCATACGACCCAGAAAGTTCAATTAATCCGTCATCTCCAAAGGTGATACTTTCAACTTTGTAACATTGATCAGAAGCTTCAGACTCCTTAATCGTAAATAATGAACCTCTATAGGGATTAGGTAGTCCATTTGAACTAGAAAAATTCGCACTACCTTCTTTTACTACTTCTTCAGAAGGATTCCAATAATAAAATATCTTACTTCCGCTGATAGTGTCTTTACTTACAACCGTTCCATCATCAAGAATTGCACCATTATTAAAGCGTTGAACGTGCTGTGTTGTTGAAAATACTCTTATGTAATCTCCAGGTTGAACACCATTAATAAAATGAGGGGCTGTTTTAAATGTAATTGTATGATCTACAAATTTTCTTGTTGCTAAAATATATTTTCCAAACATAATTGCATGTTCAGCGTTCGTACAAAAACCAGTTAAATCATAAGTTTCTAATGGATCATCATTGTATTCCGTTCCATGTAAACGTATTATTTTAGATTCATTTTCTGAAAATCCGTTTTCTTTTTCATTTCTATAAAGAACATTTGCTTTAAATGTTTGCCTATCTTCAGGGCTAAGGAAAGCTACTTGTAGATCTTTAATATTACCGTCAGTAAACATTGCTTTAATAACAACATCCTTATCATTTTTCATTTCATAAGTATTATCGTCAAAAGGAACAGAAGGATACAAGCTAAATTGTCCTCCAACAATCGTGAAATCTAATAAACAATACATTCCTTGTTCAAATATAAATTCTCTTAAATTAATTTTATTTGACATAACACCGTCCCAAAAGAACTTATTTGCCTTGCAAAATTTAGCTGCAACAGTCATATTTGTATCATTAACAGAATCAGTATTAATAACACCACCAGCTCCGGTTTTTTCGTCTGTCAACAACGCATAAGCAATTTCAGGAAATAAACTTGTGGCTCTATTCACTCCACCTAATAAACTTTTTACTTTAATTCCTTTTTTAAAATAAGCGGAAAATTGACTGAAGTTTGTCCATTCTTTTGAACTATTAACTCTTAATCCTGCATAAGCTAAATCCTCATATGTTGCCTGATCCCCTCCTTCAGTTTTTACTATTTCATTACAATATGTTATTTGATGTTCTGGTCCATTCAAATGACTAGATTTATCTCCTTCATACTTCCAGAAATCAGCAGCAGCATCATAAATATTTAGCTCGTGTTCTATCTCATCATTAGCATAGGTATTAGCACTAGATTGAACATTTACAATTAATTCTTGTGCTGGCATGAGAGTACTTCCATCATAACTTTGAGCAGGAATTGTAACTTTATCTCCTTGTGTATAATTTGAGCCTGGGTCGCTCAAATCCCAGAGTGCATACCACCTGTCTTTATCTGGGAGCTTTGTCCATAACTTCAACTGAATTTTCATTCCAGAAGCACTGCTATTGGCAACTTGTTTATTTGTAAGAGTGACCTGGACATCCTTTACGGGCATTGAAATAGTTCCATCTTGTTCTGATTTTTTTACTGAATACCAACCTGGGTTACCAAAGACTGAAGCTACAGGTTCAAATTTACCTCCAAATCCAGTTGGCAATCCAGAAATACTTGCTGTTCTATAGTGAAATTCAACTCCAGCAGGACTTGAAGTATCCTTTTCTATTGTTTCAGGCCATCTAGGACCACTAAATCCTTTAGTATTAGTAGTTACATCACTTGGATTTATATATAAAGTCCATGTGTATTTCCCTGCTGGATAGTTATCAGTACGAGTAATAATAGTGTCATTATATGGACCTTCAAAACCTGGGTATCCCTTGACAGAAGCCTTCGTCCATAAAGTACGAGTTGGATAAGTTACGGGAAGATTAGTAGTAGAAGCATTGCTGTAATTAGCTGCACTCTCTCTATTGAAGCCAGTAACAGTACTAGATGCTCCTCCAATTAGATTTATACTTGGATGGCCTAAGTTCCATTCTGGATTACTTAAAATACTTTTAGTTAAGACATAACTTTTTTTCCCTGCAAATTTAACAGTAAAAGTATTAGAAGAAAACTGCGCTAAGCCTTTAAAGTCTGTAGCTCTATTTGCATTTAATAAACATACTCTATATCTTTGTTGAGTTGGTTTATTCTCAAGAGCAATCACTTCTTTTATAACATCATTTCCAGGCCAAGGGAAAAACCTAAATTCGTATTGATCTCTGCCAGGATGATCTATTCTTATATAGTTATACTGAAATTCAGGAGTATTTCCTTTGACACAAAATAAACCAGAATGATTTGTATAAGTTGTAGTATCAGGTTGTAACCATGTCCAGACATTATTAATCTTTACTTGTAGTTTGAAAAAACTAAATCTAGTGATATATTTACTAACATTTCCTAGTGTTAAAGTAGACCTATCATCGTAAACATCATAGATTTTATTTTCTTCAGGCTTACTATTAACATTTACAAAAGTCATCTCTTTGTAGACCTTTGACTTAATACCTATTTCTGTAATATCACATCTTCTATTATTAGAAATCGTTCCTATTGTTGCTTTTTGAAGCGCATACCTTACATGTGGTTCATATATCTCATAAGTATCTGGATCTTTCGTTCCTAATTGCTCATAATAAAACTTACCCCAATCACCTGGCTTAACAGTAAAGAAAGCTCCATTTGTGTTCCAGTTAGGATTTTGACCATGTTTTGTTAAAGATCCTGATGGGCTAGCATGACATTTCCCCCTTTCTATTACTTCAAATTTATAATCCCTATTAAAAGTACCAGACCAAGGAACTCCGTCCCAGCTTTGATCTGTCTCATCAATTTCTGTACAATTAACCAAAGTTGTCCCTGCCATATATTGTTCGTTTTCTGAAATTGCAGAATCAACAGTTTCTCTAATCGTTTTTGTTGCAGCATTAACATCCTCAAGTCCATGAGGTTCCATAGTTAAATTGTCTGTTGCTATATCCTGTTGATAACCAGCACCATTATATAAATCGCTATCAAAACCACCACTACCTAATATTCGATATTTAATCTCAATTCCTTCTGTCAAATCCGTATCACCTTTTTTCTGCTCGTCATCACCACCTGAAATAAAACCTGCTCGTATAGGCCACGATCCAAGAAGCTTTCTTCTCTTCTTAAATGTTATTCTTCCTGCTGGTCTTGCGTCAGCAGTATCCGTATTGCTAGGTGTTCTGACTAATTCATAAGGTAATTTATAATAAGTCATATTAGGCATTGGGTGACTTAACCCAAAAGTTGCCTGTGTTGTTGGATTCCTTGTTCCTGAAAAGTACCTTTCGTCATCAATTCTAAATAGGTGTCCATCATTCGGATCTGCTGAGAAAGGAATATTATCTCCTGCGTTATTTGGAGTTGCATTTAATTGAAAAGGAATATTACCTGTACTATCTTTGTAAATCTTTTTAGCATGGTAATTATTAATTAATAAATCACCAATTGCATAACCTTCAACAGATGGCTCTTGTTCGATTGGTCCTAAAGAAAATAAACCAAGTAGTTTTAATTGCTGAAAGCTTCCCAAACTAACAAGCTGTGACCAGATTAATTGCGAATTAACTCTTATTCCACCATTGATGTTTTGATCTCTATTTGTAAAAACAAGAGGTATTAAATCTCCTAAATTTGCTAAGTCTTGAACGCTGTTAAATGAAAACTGAGGAGCAAAACGCTTAAGACCTGCCATGTCGGCAGTTCTTTCGTTTGTCCCTTGCTTCATACTTTTAGGTTTGGGCGTCAAAAGATAACTAACAACACTTAAGGCAACACCAACAGCTACTTGTCCTAAAAGAGTTAAAGCCCCTGCATTTGCATACGGAATAGCAACTACTAAAGGCCCATTTACTAAGTCAGGAACTAAATTATAAGCTTCTGGCCTTTCTTTTACCTTTGCTGCTACACCTTCTAAAAATTGAAAATATTCCTCTTCTGTTAATCCGAGTGCATTACAGAGATCGGCTTCCGTTGGAAGTAACACCCTGCGAGTGAAAGGGCTTCTAGCGGAGACCAAAGCACCACCTGGTTTTCTAATGTCTTTCGGTAACTCAGCCATCCTTCCTCGTAATAAGCAGCCATACCATAGGAATCATCTTCGCTATGACATAAACCAATTGTTCCTAGTTTAGGGGGTGATTCAACTCCCCACCGATTTAATTCTTCAAAAAAGATACTATAGTCTTTTCTTTTTAATCTTCGATACCAATCACGCTCTCCTTTAGGAACAATAAAACCATAATGACCTAATACTGTACGAACCAAAGATAAACAATCACCAGTTCCATGCTTTACGGGATCAGACCCTAAACGATATGCAAGTCCTATTAATTCGTAAGGCTTCAAAGATTTTGTAATTGACCTGTTAAAGGAAGATGAGCACACCTTTTCTTAGTTAAAGTTTGCTGTGGAGCATTTGCACCAATAGCATCAATAGCAGAACTTAATAACAATTCAATTGATTCTGCATCATATCTCATACCAGCAGCCAACCAATATTCACCAGTTAATCTGCCTCCATTTTTAGCAGCAATATCTTTATTAAAATCAGCAGTCATTAAAAAAGTTTCAACTTGTATGTAATATTTTTGTTCTACAAAATCTTTAACATAAGACATACTCAAAGGATTATTAGCAAGGATGATTGAGGCTTCTAAATTATCTCCTGACCTATTCATTGCTGCTCCTTGATAAATAAAAGACAAGTAAGCATATCCAGTAACAGCAGTATGTTTTCCGTTTTGGAATTTATGTTCCACTGTTCCATCTTTTTGTTTGACGGTAACAAAAGCAGTTAAAGCAACAACAGTCATTACATTCCTAACCTCGATCTAGCACTTCTACTATTTCTTAATGTAGCTAAGGTTCGACCTTCTCCAGCTCTAGCACCTTGAGATGTAGCAGTTGCAATAATTTGTCCTACAGCAGACTTAGGCACATAATCCTCACTGTTGAACGAAAGTATAGGACCAGAATATGAAACAGTTGTAGAACTACCACCTGCTGTTCCTCCAGAAGACGAGCCAGTACCAGGAATAACAGATTCACCCCTAGCACCTGCTGAATACCGTTGCATTGACTGAGCCATCTTAGAGGCTGGAATTATATATTCATCCTCTCCTGCCTCACCCACGAGTCCCATTGTGGGTTTTGTTACCATGCCACCAGCAGCAAATGGTCTAATACCGTTAGATACATATCCACCTTCTGCTAATCCAAAAGCTCCATAAATTGCTTTCTTCATAAACATGCTTGCAAGTGATTTTGCAATTCCAGCTAATGACTCTCTTAGTGATTTTGTTCCGTCTAATAAACCCATAATTGCTCCATGTATTCCGTCAGCCATAACTTGTTTTACTTCTTTTAATGTCTCGGCCCATTTCTTAGTTGCTTCATTTGCTTTATCAATTTTTTCCGCATCGCTTTTGCCTTTATCTTTGCCATTGCCTCCATCTATTTCGCCTGGTTTTTTTCCTATGACTTTTACTTTTATAACTGCTTCATAAACTGGCTCTTTGTCTTCCATGTCCATTCCTAATAATCTTCTCATCCATTTAGGTGTTGCGTTATGAATGTTTACTCCCATATTTAGCCACATAGCTTTTACTCGTTCCATTGCGTTCTCAAACGCAACAACAATGCCATTGCCCCACTCATACGCCCATTCACTAGCAGCCTGAAAACTTTTTTCAAGATCGGCAAAAGATTCAGTCCAAGCAGTTGAAAAATCTTTAACAAACTGAATTTGATCTATGCCAAAGGCTTCAGCAATAGCATCTCCAACTCCTCTTAAAAAATCAAAGATTAAACGAATAGGAGCCAATGCCATTTTTATGGCAACAGCAAGAATATCTATAGCAGCAGAAACCCCATACAAGGTAAATTTAAGAGCTTCGCCTAATTCCGATTGCTCTGCAAAAAGATTAGAGAATGAATTAACGATTCTTTTCCACGAACCTGCAAGAGTGTCATTTGCTTTGAATTGTGCTGACGCTGAATTTCCAGCAGCTTCTTCTTGATTCTTAATTAGTTGTTCGTATTCTTTTAAATTATTCAGAACTGGAGCCATTGTTTGTATAGCTTCCTGTCCAAAGATTGACTCAAGAGACTTAACATCTAAACCTTCAAGCTTTTTCAAATTGGCAAACAATCCTTCAGAAGCCAAGGTTGAAGCATCTATGTCTATTCCTAATTTTTCTAATTTTTTAGTTCCAGCCTCTCCACCTAATCTTAAAAGAGCCGTTTTCATGCCAGTAAAGGCAACCTCAGACTTAACACCATTCTTAGTTACTAAAGCAATCGCAGCGTTAACCTCTGTTAAAGGAACTTTCATCAAAGAAGCAACAGAAGCAACTTTACCAATACCGTCAGCATATTGTTGGACAACTATTTTTCCATCATTCTGTGTTTGGATAAACTGATCCATTATTAAAGTCGCTTCTTTAGCTGAAATCTGATAAGCGTTTAAAACACTTGTTAAAGCATTTCCTGTTGTGTTTAGATCAGCAAAACCACCTGTTGCTCCCATACTTGCAGCTTTTAAAACATCAGCAGCATCAGCAGCATTAGTAAAACCAGCAGAAGCAACGTCATAAGCAGCCCCAGCTAATTGAGCTGTGCTTGCAGATCCATTTAATTCAATACTGACTAGCTTTAATTTGTTAACAAGGTCATCACTTGAGACCCCTAAAGAATCAAGTTTTGCCTTTGCAAAATCAATTTCTTTAATTGTATTAAACGCAGTTCCCAACCCTGCAACAGCACCACTTAATGCAATCAAAGGAGCAAAAGTGCTTTTAATTGCAGTTCCTAAAGCCTTAACTCCAACAGCTCCAATACTTGAACTTGCTCCAACTCCTAACGCTGCCTTCCCAAATAAACCTAATTTTTTACTTCCTACAGTTGCCTTCCCTGCTAATTGGTCAAATGCTTTTTCTGTCTGTTTTGCTGCAACAGCCGTTTTCTTTAATTTGGCTGGTGTCCCAAAGTCGTCATATTTAATTCCAACGGTTGAGATTAACGAAGCCACATTCTAACTTTCTGTTATGTATAGATATTAGCGGTACTTTGCCCTTCTATTATTTTTTTCTTGTTCATCATTTAAAAGATCAAAATAAACAGACCACATAACTAGCTCTTCTTGTGTGATTTTTTGATTTAATTCCTGCAATGTATATCCAAGTTCTTTAGCCACTCCTAGTTGAAGCAATAAAAAATTATCTTTTTTAAGTTCTTCCTTTAGCCTTTTGGGTCAAGATCGTCAGCCTCCGTTTGTTCTGGCAAGATTGCAACTAAACATTTGTCCATAATTTCAACAGTTACTTCGTTTTTTAATTCGTCAATCTGACCAGCAGCAAACATCCTCCTCCCATCTGAAAACATAGCTTTACGCACAAACAAACGAAGAGCAAACGTGTTTGGATCGTCTTTGGAACCTTTCATGGCTTGTTCTCTTTCTGCCATTGTTAAAGGCGTACACCAAAACTCAAACTCGGTTCCATCACTTAGTTGAACTGTTTTTTTTGTAGCCGTTAAATTAGAAGCCTTTTTTAAACGATCTAAAGGACTTAATTTTGCCTTTGGTGATGCCATTTCAAATAATTGGGGTTGTATGTACAAATTTAGACAATAAAAAACCCTTGAGCAACATTAACTCAAGGGTATTAACCGATTATTAAGCTGAAGTACTTAAGTCGAAAGTTGGTGCATTGTTAGGTCTGAAGTTCACCTCAACCATCTGGGCGTCATCTGGATTAACAGTGAAACTTGCAGAAAGTAAAACAGCATCCATTGAAATACTTCTACTTAATGCTTCTGTTCCTTGCTTGTCTTGATAAAGCCTAAACGCTGCACCTACTTGCTGACGTTGTAAAACATCTTCTACAAGTCTGTTAGATAAAGCTGCATCTTCGTCAGTAACGTAAACACTTGCACTGCCTGATCCATCAGCAAAACCAGAAATGTAAGTTTTAAATGGTGCATATTGACCAACTGTTTGGCCAATTGTTGTTACGTCAATTTCACTTCTTGTTACTTCAAAAGACCAAGATTGAACTTGACCAACTGAAGCGTAATCGTTGTAATAAACTTCAAATTCGTTAGGAGCTGCGGCTGTTCCTACATCAGTTAGGTTTACAGCAGAACCTCCGTTAGTAGCTGAAACAGTCATTGCTCCAGAGGAAGCTACATAAGTTTTAATGTAATAAGTTGTTCCAGCAGTTAAACCCGCAGGTATAGTTCCTGTTCCTGATCCACCTGTAGAAGAATCAACAACTTGAAATTTAACTGGATCACCTGCTTTCAGGTTTAAGTAAGCTTGAACGACCATAGTTTCAGTGCCTATGGTGACATCAGAGGGGCTGAAGGTTCCTGTAGTACCAGCAGGTTTGTAGTACAAGGCTCCAGACGTACCTGATAAAACAGTAACAGCCATTGGATTGGGTTAGTCTAAGTATGCGTCAAATGTAGCCGAGAATTGCGTTTGATAAAACGCTTCTTGCTCTGCTGGTTGTATTGTAGCTAATCCTGAACAAGGATCAAAAATAATACCGCTGAACTTTGCTCTGTCAAATTTATCTTTGATACGTTCTCCAATCGTTAGGTTTGCACCTGCCCCAACACCAGCAGAACTAAATACATTAATAACCAAAGTTCCTGTTTGTCTATTAAATGATTTTCCAGTTGAAGGTGCTTCTAAAGTTGCATAATTATTAGACCCGAATCTAAGAAACACTTGAACCCAAGGTGTGTTGTTAGGTGGAGTAAATGGTGCGTTCTGATAAGCAACAGGATAAGCAGGACTTAATGCCATTTCAGTAGCAATACGACCTTCAATTGCAGCTCTAACGTCATTAAAAGTGCTGCTCATACGCTGTCTCTACCTATTCGTTTTGCATTAATTTGAATCCAGCCTTGCATATCTTTTGCAATTTGTTGAACCCATCCAGCAGGAGCTTGTGGACTATGACCTGCTGCTAATGCTTCTGCATAAGGAAGCGAGTTATGGACTGTATAAGAGTTCCCAATCTTTTCATTCCCAACTCTATAGTTCATGCCTTTTGGTGGCTCTATAGCCTCTCCTTCGCCTCCGTCATACTCTCCTATAGCGTTCTCTCCTATCTGCCAACTGTTCTTAAAACGACCTAAGTCAACAGGACTTTCTTGCTTTAACAATGTGTCTGTATGTAAAACAGCCTGACTAAGCAAAGCGTTCATCCTTTGCTCGATTACAAATGCAAATTTTTCAGGCTTTGGGCCTTTCCATTTAGCAGCCATTACAACCTCAAAATTAGTTCATAGCTAATAGCAGTATTACCTTGTTCTGTTGTTTCAACTCGGATTATTTGATGAACTTTAGAACTAATCACAACACGATCTGAAACTGTTGGGGTGTAATCCAAATCAGAAGCAGCAATTGTTAACCGTTTATCAGTTGCTTTTACTAAATCATCAACTTGTCTTGCAATAACACCTTCGACAAATCCTTTAACAGTTGTATCTGCTGTTGTTTCTCCCATCGTTCCTGTAGAGGTGTTATATGCACTTCCTGTAACTTTACGAATTGTTACACTACCTCCTACAGCCTTGAGGACTTTGCTTGCTGCTTTTCTAAAGCCTTTAGGTTTTACTGGCATTAGATCCTATAAGCAATAACTGATCCTGCACTTGTTTGAGTAATGCTGGTAAAAACTCCTTCAATGTCTGTACTTGCTTTTAGATCAATTCCAGAAACAGTTGAAGAACCATTCTTAGTGACATTTGGAGAAACTAAAGTAACAGTCGAATCTGTTAAACAAGTAATTTTCCCAAACCTCCCAGTATGGGCGTTTGTGTCTGTGATGATGATTGCAGCAGGATAAGTCATTCCCATTAGCTTCGTTTTACAGCGATGTTTCCAGGTCCACTAATTCTAATGCCTGTGAAGTATCTTTCAAACATTGGTGGAACACGATCAGCACCAACAGCACCATAAGAATTAGGAGTTGCATCCAAAGATCCAACTTTTATGTTCTGATAATCTTCTAATCCACTAAGTCCTAGACCGTCTTTATTGTTATTCAAATAAACAGATAAAACAGCTAATGCTTTTTTAATCTGATCTGGTATTTCTGTATCTGTAAAATAATCTGTTGTTATACGAAAAGGAAACCCAGTTGCATAAGTATTGATATAAGTATCAGGCTTTCGTACTCCTGTACGAGGCCATTGTAAAGCTTGTGTGTCTGTTGCTCTTGCACCTAAAAATCTTTCACGGTCAATCCGTTGAGTTGCTGAATATAAAGCTCTGTTTTTTTGATCAGTTGTAGCAGTTCCCCAAGCAACAACATCATCATCTTCCATCAGACCATCAATAAGATCTTGTGTATCAGAAAGACTTAAATAGCTGTTAGCGTTAGCTGCTCCTGCTGTCGCTACTATCGTTATTGCCATTAGAAGAAACTTTAGTTTTACGCTTTTTTTTGGGCTTTGGTTTAGGAGTTTCAACAGGAATAGAGGCCACCTGTGCGGCAGCCTCCCTTTCCTTCATTCGCCTAAATGCGAACATTCCCATTAGCTAGATGCGCCTTTTACAAGAGCATAGTTAATGACAATTGCTTGGCTTAAAGCACCGCCAGAAAGATTTCCAACAGTAACTTTAAAAGAACCAGCAGCAACAGTAGAAACAACGAGCCAATAAGCACCCGCAGTTCCACCTGAGCCGTGGTTAACAACTACAACGTCAGTTGCAGCTACACGATCATTGTTTACTTGGAATGTAACTTCTGCGCCATCTGCTAAAGCAGCAGCGTTCATTGTTACCTGCCCTGACTCTGTATTCAGAGTGACAGCAGTTGACTTGTTAGTTGCTTGGGTAACAGTTCCACCAGTTGTGTAACCAATAGCCTTGCCAGCAACGGCTTCAAATTGTGATGCCATAATTAGTTACCTCTAATCCTGAGCAGAAACGTTAGTTGCTCTAACAATTCCGATGTTTTTCTGTTCGTAGACCTTCGACCAGTTGGCTACGGTTTCTAGTTGAGCACGAGTTGGGTTAACAGTTGTTACTGCCCACTTAGTACCAACAGGATGATATGTGTAATGAAGATCAACAGCCATTGCATCAGATTTTGCAAGGATGTCTCTGTCTGTCTCAGTAGTCAAACCTGCTTGCTCACCAGAAGCAATTGCTCCAGGGGTGAAGAAATAAGTTGAATACTCAGTAGACGCACCAGATCCAGTCTTAGCTACGTCGTCAGAAACAATGACTCTTAATCCGCAATAAGTTGGTACAGCACCATTACTACCGTAAGCAGAAACAATTGAGCCACCAGATGCGGTTGCTCCAGCGTTTGTATCTCCTGCGACAACATAATCCACTAATTTTCTCTCGACGAGATCGTAGTAAACCTTTGAGTGCATACAAACAGCAGAAAGCTGATCACCAGCATCACCAAGAATTGACTTGGCTTTTGCTACATGCTTAGGGCTTAAGCCTGTAGGAGTATCGCCACTCTCTGAATCGATGCAATTAGCAAATAAAGCAGAGTTACTGTCATTTGCATTGATAGAACCAAATACACCAGACAATGCTGATAGCAAGTCTTTCTGTCTTTGGTGAGCGATATACGCACCAACTTTTGCACCAATAGCAGCCATTGGATCAGAGCCAGCAGCTAAAGCAGCTAAGTCTCTTGCTTCCCAGGCACGACCTCTGTGAAGAATTACAGAAATCTGCTTATCAGCTTGAATCTTGCCAGGAGTTAAAGAACTGCTATCAGTTAATACCTCAAAATCTCCAGAAAGGTTTGCTTTCCAGAAAGGGACGTTAACAAAATCACCACCTTCAGTCGCATTAAGCTCAGCCATTGGTTGAACCACACCGCTTGCCAAAAAGGCATCACGCTGAGTTGTTTGCTCAATCAAATACGGCGTAAAGACCTCAGGAATGATTACGTCCGACCTTACGGTGGCCATAAAAATTACCAGAAATTAGTTTTACGATGTGGGTCACAAACCCGATGGCTCAGCACAGCCTTGCCTTATGACAATAT
>VTLG01007106.1_pt1 | contig 22950 bp, 21 predicted proteins | sample 4694571 | NCBI WGS metagenome assembly VTLG01 (sample SAMN12604809, study PRJNA352737) | marine metagenome | biome: ENVO:00000447; feature: ENVO:00000209|ENVO:00000569|ENVO:01000036; material: ENVO:00002151; isolation source: viral sequences binned using virsorter ...
ATACAGCGATACGATGGAGATAAAGAAGGATATTTCTCTTTACATAACGAAGCTTCTGGTTCGTATCCCTATCGTATGTTAGCATGGATGGTATATCTGAACGATGCGTCCTCTGGTACGGAGTTTCCTTATCAGAATATGACGATACAAGCTAAAACGGGGCGAACTGTAATCTGGCCTGCAGCATGGACTCATCCACATAGGGGTGTAATTCCAAATGTGGGGGTTAAATATATTGCAACTGGTTGGTTTTATTATCTACCCAATGGTAATCCGAAGTTTGATGGCCATCATCCAGACGAAAATATACAGGAGATCGTAGTATGAGTGCATTAAGTGATCTGGTATATGGAAAGGGTAACAAACCCTGGCCTCATTTTACGGACAAGTATCCTGTAAAGGTTCAACAGATAACAGGGTTGGACAATGATCAACTAGAAAGAGATATACAAGAAGCAGGGGATCATCTAGGGGGAAGAACCGCAGCGAAATGTCTGATGACACGGTGGGATATGCATACTGTCTATGATTCTTTTGTAAAAGTATCGGAAAAAGCAAAAGAGATATCGGATGCTTGTCCTCTTGCAACAAAAACGGATACCGATGGAAACCCATTGAAGGTTCCTCTACACCTTAACGATACTTGGGGATTAATTTATACTAAAGGTCAGTCTGCACAGATGCATAATCACTGGCCTTCTCTGTGGTCTTATACCTATTGTGTATTTGCCTGCGAAAAGTGTTCACCTCTGGTGTTTCCTAATGCACAAGAACCTTTGGAAGTAACACCCAAGACTTCTCAGATGATTGTCTTTCCTTCTTGGTTGCAGCACGAAGTACCAACGCATACTTGTGATCATGATCGTATAATGATTTCTGGTAATTTAAATGCTTCGTAATTTTGTAAGAGGATTTCACGATGCATTGTCAAAAGAACTATGTTCATCTCTGATTGAGTGGTTTGAAAGTGAGCCAGATGTAAGAACTGATGAAGTCAATCGGCCAAGTCGAAAAGATAAACAGATGTGGCTTCCAGAAACTTCTGAATTGTATAAACCAGTACAAAAAGTCAAGCTTGACATGTTACGAGAATACTCAGAAGAGTTTCCCTACGCATATCGGGGTGCTCGTAAACTTCTTACACCAGAAATCAAGATACAACGTACAAATCCTATGGGTGGCGGGTTTCATAACTTTCATGCGGAAGTAAGTCATTGGGAAAACTGTTCAAGAGCTCTGGTATGGACTATCTATCTAAACGATGTTCCGAAAGGGGAAGGCGAGACAGAATTTTTGTACGATAAGATACGAGTAGAACCCAAAGAAGGTATGGGTTGTGTGTTTCCAGCTGCATGGATGTACCAACATAGAGGTAATCCTGTACATTCTCATCCAAAATATCTTGCTACAGGGTGGTATTGGTATCCAGAGGAGTTGGCATCCTCATGAGTTCACTAAAATCACTTGTATCTAATATAGAAAAAGAGAATGTATTAGAGGAAAAGAAAACCAGACAACTGAGAACCAATCCAAGTTCCATAGATTTCAACGTAAGGTTTCCTGTTGCACAAAAGGATTTTTCAAACAAGGAACTACAGAAACGACTAGCAGAAACTTGTAGAAATATCGGAGATGTTCAAAAATCTTCCACGAATGTACAAGCAAGTATGACGGGTTGGTATATGCATGAGACTGATTCCGATTTTATGGAAGTATGTCGTATGGCTATGGACTTTGCATATGAGAATTCTCCTAGACAGGGAGTTCCTTTTATGCCCTATGACTGTTGGGGTGCGATATACACTAAAGGAAACTATACCAAGACACACGAGCATTGGCCTCAGATATGGAGTTGGGTATATAATGTAGAGTGCTGTGAAAACTGTGCGCCCCTGATGTTTAATGATTCTTCTCATTCGGTATCACCTAAAAGTGGTAACATGATTTTATTTCCTGGCTGGATTCGACACTCTGTACCAGAGCAACAATGTGATCATGAGAGAATTATCCTTGCGGGAAACCTTGGAATGAATCCGTGGCAGTTAATCTTGGGTATGGAAAAGAGAAACGCTTCGGGTATAAGTGAAGAGTTTAAGAATATGGCTGAGTGGTTGTATTAAAAAGTTATAAATATCCCACATGAAAAAATATCGCATTATCCAAAAGGATATATTATGTGACGGTATGGATGAAAATGAAGTACGAGAAACATTACAGATGTTTCAGTCAACTAATCCTAACAAAACCTACGAAATAGAAGAATATAACTTTGATCCCTTAGCTAATCGCATGGGTCGTGATCCAGACTTGCATTAATCCTTATAAATAGTCAAAAGATTATTTAAAAGGGATATTATGGCAGAACAAAGTTATTTTATGGGCCAAGATGGATTTTCTTGGTTCGTTGGTGTTGTGGAAGATAGAAATGATCCTTTAAGACTTGGCCGAGTACGAGTTCGTTGTCTTGGGTATCATACTTCAGATTTAAGGGAACTTCCAAGCACAGATTTACCGTGGGCTCATGTTATGCATCCTGTAACAGACCCTTCTATGCAAGGTATGGGTAGTACTCCATCTTTTCTTGTTGAAGGTAGTTGGGTAGTTGGTTTCTTTAGAGATTCCCAAGAAAAACAACAGCCTCTTATCATAGGATCGTTGCCTGGTATTCCACAAGAAGCAGCTGATAATAGATATGGTTTTAATGATCCAAGAGGCCCATATTCTGATCAAACAGAATATGCTGGTGATGTATGGAATGGTCCGTATCCAGTAGATGGGTTACTTTATACAATACCATCTGGACATAAAACAGGTGAAAGTGATACTAATAGATTAGCTCAAGGGCCTACCTCAGAAACACATCAGTCTCTTATAAAAAGACGTAACCAAAGACTTAGGGGTGATCCAACAAAACTTGATACAACCGTAGGTGTAGATGATACCAACACTGACACAGATGTAAAAGGAACAGGTGTTCCAACTGCAACCAGACCATATCTTCAGTCTGTATCGGATGCAGCTATAGAAGAAACGCGTGGTTACTGGAATGAACCTGATCCTAAATCAATTAAGAAAGATGCTAACCCATATATTGCATCCCAATATCCATACAATCATGTGCATGAAAGTGAATCTGGTCATATTCGGGAGATAGATGATTCTCCAAATCATGAAAGGTTATTTACTCAACATGCATCAGGAACCTTTGAAGAAATACATCCAGACGGTACTAAAGTTGTTAAAATAATTGGTGACAACTATGAGATTGTGGCTGGTAATTCTAATATTTCTATAACTGGTAAAGTAAATATAACTGTAGAAGGAGCAGTAAGAGAATTAATCAAAGGGGATTACATTTTAGAGGTAGAAGGAAACTATACTCAGAAGATACACAAGAATCATTTGGTAAAGGTTGGTGCTGGTGAAACTGGTGGAAATCGTGAGGAAGAGATACGAGGTAATCATGCACAACAAATTAATGGAAATAAATTAACTCGTATAACTGGATTTAATGATAGGTTGACGGAAAAATCAGAACTTACTATCATAAATGATACAAGTAGTCTTAGTGTTGTGAATGATATTAAAGTTGGTTCAACCACTGGTAGTATAACTACAGTAGCTAAGAATAATTTATCTAATACAACTGTATCTGGTATTATGTCGTATAAGTCTGGTGATAAACTTAATATGAAATCAGCAGCACTTATGCATATTAAATCAGAAACAACTATTGATATGGATGCAACAACGGAGGTCGATGTAGACTCTGCATTGATTAATTTGAACTAATGGCTGAATTTCAATTTATTATAAACGGAGAGTTAGTACTATATGATAAGTACGAAGATATACCAGAAGACTTTGAACATGTAATCAGATTTATACCTGATGTTCCACCTGAGCCACATACTGAGGAAGATCATGAAGAAATGACTCTTTGGAATACAAGATTACAGAAACTAATGGAGAAAGAACGTGCCCGCAGCAACTAGAATAGGAGATGCAGATGTAGCCCACTGTTCAGGCATGACTCGAGCAGAGGGTTCCCCGAATGTATTTGTAAATGGTATTAAGTGGAGTAGGCAGGGTGATGTTAATACAACTCACCTTTTACCACCTATTCCATGTCCAGCACATGCTGCACCAATTGCTTCTGGTTCATCCACAGTAAAGGTTAACACAAAAGGTGCTGGAAGAATAGGTGATGCTATTAGTGGTTGTACTTCCGTAGCCGCCGGAAGTTCTAATGTGTTTGCTGGGGGATAATAATGGCTAATCTTAAAGTTCCGAATTTATGTGGTGCAGATTTAAAGTTTAATGCTATTCAATTAGAATTTGAAAATTTAATTGATGATGCTATTAATAAATTAGAGGCTGATCCATCAGATGCTGTAGCAACTGCACTTGCAATTTTTAATACATTAGATGCCGAGATGGTAAATTTGGTGCCGAAAATTCCCAGCCTCCCCGATGTTTCTTTACAATCACAATTAAAAGATTTGTCAACTTTAACGCCAGGAAGTATTGAACATATTGCATTACTAGCTGCTATTGCACTTAAATTCGGAACTGAAATTAAAGCAAAAGGATATGACTTAGATGATTTAGTTAAAGTTGCTTTAGCCGCAATAGTAGCTGGAACGGACTTATGTGCTAAAGTTCCTAATTTTGTAGTTCCTGCCGATGGTTTATCTGCAGCTGTAGAGAAGGCAGTAGAATCTAAACAATCAACTGTAGATTCTGCCGAAGAGGCTATCTCCGTAGTAGTTCCAAATGCTCATATGAAAGATGCTAGGGCTGCTCTAACTACAGCTATAAATTTAATGAAAACAGGAGTACCATTTCCTGTTGAACAAGAAGATGCTTATGAAGAGGATGTAGCTGGAAATCCAAATCTCGTTAGTGGAACAACACCCCCCACAGAAGATGTAGGGGATTTTGTAGTTGCTAAAAAAACTACAGTTATTACATCAAACTCTGGTTTTAAAGTGACATCTACAACTGCTGAAGACGCAGTAGAGAAAACAACTGAAACTGAGGAAACTGATACAGAAACTAATATCACAACAACCACTACAACTGAAACTACGAAAGAACAAGGTAAACCAGCTACAGCACAGACAAGTGCTGGGGGTTCTCTTCCTACAGAATCTAAAACTCCAACTGATCCACCACCAAAGACAAGAAAAAAGAAGTTCCGAAGAAGAAGTAGAAGAAGAAGAAGTAAAAGAAAAAATGTAGCTCCAAAAGGTTTTGTTGGTCGGAAGACGCTGATGGTAGAAACATTTTCAAAACTTGATGGTAATAGTGTTACTTTAAAACATGAACCTCATAGTATTCAAGGTCCGTCTATACAAATTCGAGGCCGGTATCATTCATCAGCTCGAGGTGCAGTAATTGCTTATTATTCTGATAAAGATAAAAGAGGCCAACATCTTCCCTACGCCGCCCACTATAAATTTGCCACAGGTATAAATGCTATTCGTCAAAAAGATGACGGCACAACCAACACTTATTCAAGTAACGATTGGAAAGGTGATACGTTTACAATAAATGGAAAAGTATTAACAATTACTCAAGGTAAAGGTGGGCCATATGGAGGAACAATTCTTCCTCCATACAAATCAGGTGGCAATCATAATTGGATCAAAGTTCCAAAGGGAACAATATTAGAAGTTACATATTGGTATGATGATACTTATGATCCACGTTTTGCTACAAAGGGTAATGTTCCAAAATGATAATATTAAAAAATACTATAGTGACCGTTAATGTTTTGTATTGGATGCCAGATTACCAAAACATTCTTCAACAGTTTATTTGGCAGACAGATGATGTAAGACCAGAGTATCCAAGAGTACATAAATTTTTAAATTATTGGTATGATAATATTGATGCTGTAATATCGGAAATAGAAATATATTAATTATAATCAAAAGACATCTTATAAATAATATAAACAGGAGTTTATAATGCCAACACCAACTGCTTTTACGGATTCTCAAGCCCTCAATGAATCTGATCGGAGTGTTAAACAGTATTCCGATTTAGACCTTTTCTTTGGTACTAAATCAGCATCTAAGGATATCAGTAAAGTAAATGATATTCAAGCGGTTAAGCGTTCTGTTCGTAATCTTATATTAATGAATCATTATGAAAAACCCTTTCATCCAGAAATTGGGTCTGGAGTCAGAGATGTATTATTTGAAAATATGACTCCTACAACTTCTCATATTCTTACAAGAAAAATTGAAATGGTGATTGAGCAATTTGAACCAAGAGCAAGATTGATTAGTGTGTCAGCATTTCCCAATTTAGACCGTAATGAATATGAGTGTACTATATCATTTTATGTTGTAAATGCCCCAACCGAATTAGTAGACCTTACGGTAATGTTAGAGAGATTACGATAATGGCAACAAACCCCACACGATTAAATGTAACAGAATTTGATTTTGATGAAGTAAAAGACAATCTTAAAGCTTTCCTTAAAGGTCAAACAGAATTTAAAGACTACGACTTTGAAGGATCAGGTATGAATATTCTATTGGATGTTCTTGCATATAATACACATTATCTTGGTTTCAATGCAAACATGCTTGCTAATGAAATGTTTCTTGACAGTGCATCCCTACGTTCAAGCATTGTATCCCATGCAAAAACTTTGGGGTATATTCCTACATCCGCTAAAGCAGCTAAAGCAGTTCTTGATGTTACGTTAAATACTCAGACCCTTGTTACAGCAACTATGCCAGCTGGAACGGTATTTACAACGAGTGTTGATGATACGGATTATCAGTTTGTTACTGCTTCAGATGTTACTGCATCAAATATTGGGTCTGGTATTATTTTTAATGATGTTGATGTTTATGAAGGAACTTATGTAACAACAAGATATACTGTTGACTCATCTGATGTTGATCAAAGATTTCTTCTTAGAAATGATAGGGCAGATACAACTACATTAACAGTTAAAGTTCAAACATCTTTATCTGATACATTCGTAACCACATATACTGAAGCAACAGATATTACACAAGTAGGAGTAGACAGTAATGTTTATTTTATCCAAGAAGTAGAAGCTGGACTTTATGAAATATATTTTGGAGATGGAGTAGTTGGTACAGCATTGTCTGATGATAATATTGTAATTCTAACATATATTGTAACTAATAAAGCAGCTGCGAATGGTGCTTCTATATTTGCAAACTCAGCATCTATAGCTGGTATTACTGATGTATCAATTTTTACTCAAGAACAAGCAGGGGCTGGTTCTGAACCAGAAAGTTTAAAATCCATTAAATATAATGCACCACTTGATTATGCTTCTCAAGGGAGATGTGTTACTGCTGAAGACTATAAAGTTTATGCAAAGAAATTATTTCCAAACGCACAATCAGTTTCAGTATTTGGTGGAGAGAGTGGTTCGTATGATACAAGTCTTGGTGTGGTGAGTACGGCCGAATATGGTAAAATTTTTATTTCAATCAAATCAACTACGGGTCTTAATTTAACGACATCTGAAAAAACTCAATTGGTTACTGATTTAGCACCATACACTGTTGCTTCGACTCTACCAGTTGTTGTTGATCCATTAATAACAAAATTAATTTTATCTGGATCGTTTAAATTTAATAAAAGTAAAACAACGTCTACTGTAACAGAATTAGAGACTTTAGTAACAGCAACTTTAAGACGTTATAATGCTTTAGACCTGTCACAATTTGAAGGACTGTTCAGACATTCAAAACTATTAGGACTTATTGATAGCACAGAAGCTTCTATTACAAGTAGTTCAGTAAATGTTACAATGGGACAATTCATTACACCCACTACTACTGCCTCAACTGCATATACAATTAATTTCAGTAATGCATTTTACAATCCACACTCTGGTCATAATGAAAGTGCTGGTGGAGTGGTTGCATCAACTGGATTTTATATAAGTGGGGATGCAACAAACATACAATATTTTGATGATGATGGAGCAGGTAATTTAAGAACATATTATGTTACAGCTGGAGAAAGATTATATACAGATTTAACTGCTGGTACTGTCAATTATGGAGATGGAAAAATTGTTACTGATGGAATTCATATAACTTCAACTGCTGATATTGATGGTGCAGCTGCAGATACAATTCGTGTTACCGCTGTTCCAGAATCTAAAGATATTGTTCCAGTTCGTAATCAGATATTGGAGATTGATTTTATTAATACTAGTATAACAGGAGAAGTTGATACAATTGCAGTTGGAGACAGTGCTGCTGGTACAACATATACTCCAACGTCGGCATATACATCAACATCGAGCTATTAAAAAATGCCCTTTGATAATAATCCTACAGGAAAATTAACAACCAAGGTAAGTTCTCTTATTGATGGTCAGTTACCTGATTTTATTCAATCTGATCATCCTATATTCTCTCGTTTTTTAAAACACTATTATCAATATCTTGAATCGGGAGAACTTCGTCTTACTGTAGATATAGATAATCTTCTTTTAGAATTAGCCTCGCCATCTAATGTTTTAGATGTTGATGGAAATAAAATTGTTTTAGAAGGTGCAGATGGTGACAGTAGTACTGGAACTTTCGGTAAATTTACTGCTGGTGAAACGATTACTGGTGGAACTTCAAAAGCAACTGCTACAGTTCTTGTCGATGATTTAGCTGCAAGTACCCCAAGACTTTTTATCACTTCTCAACAAAGATTTATTACAGGGGAAACTGTAACAGGAGAGACTTCTGGTTCTTCTGGTACAGTTACGAGATATCGTGCAAACCCTGTTCAGAACATACAACAGTTACTAGACTATGCTGATGTTGATAATACAATTTATGACTTTCTAGATAATTTCCGTGAAGAGTTTATGAACGCAATTCCTCTGACGTTAGCAGACGGAGTATCTAAAAGAAACCTAATCAAAAATATTCGTGAGTTGTATAGAGCCAAAGGAACATCTGAAGGTCATAAGATTTTCATGCTTATGTTGCTTGGAGAAAAAGCAGATGTAATTTATCCAAACAAATTTATGATGAAGCCATCAGATGGTAAGTGGGCAAGTAAAAGAATTCTGCGAGTTGCACCCCTTACAAAGATTGATCCTTCTGAAGCAGTTGGTCAAACCATTACAGGAAAATCATCTGGTGCTACAGCAATTGTAGCTTCTGCTACCTCATTTACTGAAGGTGCAACTGCTATTGTAGAATTTGAAGTTAACAAAGCATCTTTGAGTGATATCTTTGATTTTACTGATGGTGAAACGATAACAACTACTGCTAAAGATTTAGATGTTACTATGACGTTCACCGTTAAACGAATAGTGGACAATCCTGTAATAACAAATACAAGTGCTTTGTATACAGTTGATCAGGATATTGAGTTTGATACAAATACCAATATTGGTAATGGTTTGGCTACAGCTAGAATTGATACTATTAATACTGGTGTAGTAAGTGAAGCTGTTATAGATGATGTTGGAAGTAAATATGAAGTTGGAGATACTTTTACATTTACAACATCTGATTCAAATACAAAATCTGCTGAAGGTTTTGTTTCTATTATTGATGGTTCATTTTTATTAGAGAGTACAGATAAAACTTCGACAGATGAAAATGATTATATTATATCTGAAACTTATACTAGAAAACATATTGATTTCTTTACAGTACAATTAGAAGATGCTACGTTAGAGGGCAATACAACTGATAGTCTTGTCTTAGATAACGCTTATGATACAACGGTTCTTCAAGTAGAATCTGGAACTGACTCTGAAGGATATATTATACTTGATGGCACAGATTCAGATAGAGCAGATTACGATGGAAAATTGGAGTTAGAGGCTTTTCATGATGTTGCTGCTTCACATGCTGGTCATAATATTTCTATGGAACTATCAATACAACAAGTAACTAATGATACTTATAGCACAGGTACAGATAGATTTCAGATAGAAGAAGGTACAGACTATACTGGTGGAATTTATAGAACATTTATTAAAAATGGTGGTGGTGGATATCTAACTATTCCTACCGTTTCAGTAACATCGACAACTGGTACAGGTGGAGCTCTTTTAGCAACCACTGATAATATTGGTTCAGTTGGTGATGTACGAATGACAAATCAGGGGTTTAATTATAGTCAACCTCCTGCTATGGCATTTCGTGCTAACTTTACAATAAAAGATGTATCTGGAACTTTTGTGGCCGATAACACTCTCACCACACATACAGGAACAGTTAAGGGATGGGATTCTACTAACAATGTTTTAACCACAACCTTTGAGGATGTTGTACGAAAAACATTGGAGACAGGTGACGGTGAAGGGTTTCTGCTTGAGGATGGTAGTAGAGTTGCAGGCGATAATAAAGTTAGTACTGTTGGTTTAAATAATACTCTAGAACAAGAAAATGATATAGTAGATGAAGATGGTAATAATCTTGTTTTAAATAATGAAGATACGTTAGACGGTTATATTATTCTTGAGGACAGTCGGCTACTCATTCTTACTGAAGACGGTGGTTCCAACTTTGTTTTTAACGCAACCGATTCAAACTCCTTAGATGCTGGGGATAATATACTTCTTGAGGCTACACCACCGTTATTAGGTCATGGTAGCGCACTAATAATGGAAGCTCCAAATGATACATTTACTCCACCTTTAAATTTAGAATTGGCTTCAGGTGGCCCACTAGGGAAAAATATTTTGAATGAAGGTGGGGGTGTTATATTAAATGAAACTTCTTTCTCTATTGGTGATAATACGAATGAACGTCAACATCCTAGATTTCTTACAGAAGAATCTCAATTAATCGCTGCAAGGTCATCTGGTGCTGGTACTTTTCTTATAATAGATAATCATTTAGATAGTGAAGCAGAGAGTACTATTATTCTTGATGGAACAGATAGCTCACAAACTGATGCTGGTAGTTTATTATTAAATGAGGAAGATGGAGATAATAATACTATTCGTTTGAATGGTACTGATTCTGATTCAAGTGATGCTGGTGCAAAACTTCTTCATGATATAGAAACTGCTGATGGTAATCTCGCACTTAATGGAACAGATTCCGATAATACGAATATTGGTGATAATATTATTGGTGAAAGTGGAATAGATTTCTTTGCAGATGCTACGGGTGTTAGTCCGTATCCAACTACTATCACGGATTCTGGTGGAGCGACAGGAAAAATTGTCAAAGCAAACATTGCAAAAGGTACGTCTATAATTTCAACCACTACGGAAACTGCTAAGTCTTATGGTACGAATATCTCAAGTCTTATTGGTGAGGATTTAAATAGAATACAAGACTCTTATTATTATCAACAGTTTTCATATGAAGTGGAAACTGGATTTGGATCAAATACATATTTGGATCAATTAAAGAAAGCAGTTCATCCAGCTGGATGGGCAGTATTTGGTAGAGTTAAAGTGCAAAGTTCTGTTTCTGCTGCAATTACAAATGCAGGCTCTGCTCTTGGTGGTGGTTGGTATAGTGGTCTTGGTGTTACTGCCCCAGCAGATAAGTTCTCTCCAATACTTGCTTCTACCTTTGAAATTCTATTCTCTGAAGCAACCCAAAGGCGTCTTGGTGTTGTTGATATTACAGAGGGTGCATTTGAGGAACATATCGTATTAGAAGATTCCGAAGATATTAAAGTCGAGGGTGATTCTATTCTTCTAGATGCATCTGAAATATTTGAACTTGCGATTGAGCATGGTGGAACCGATGGTGCTGGAACTAATGCAGGTGACAACATTGTTTTGGAAGGTACAGATTCTTCATCTACAAATGAAAACGACCAACTTATTGTAGAGGGTTATTCTAATGCTGGTTCGTATATCATAGAAGAAACTCCCACATTCCATTTTGTTGATTTTGCTGGTGTTCATCTTGAGGATGGTACTGACACTGGAGCTGGTGGTAATGGTGTTATCACTCTTAATGGTACAGATTCTTCTTCATCAAATGTGAATGGTAGAATCATATCAGAGAAGTCTATATCGTTATCTGCCAATATTGTTATGAACAGTAGTGAGGATAGTGATCACGTTACAAGAACAGATGCCGGTGATGATATTTTACTTGATGGTATAAACGATTCATATTTGTTATTATTCAGTACAGAAAATTCTTTTGATAAAATTAGAATGGAAGGTCAATCTAGTGCATATTTGTTAACTGAAAATAATAGTGTTTCACATGCTGGAGATTCTATGGAACTGGAAGATGCTTCTTCTGGTATACTTCTTACTAAAATTGGACTACAGGGAAATCAAGTACTAACTTCATTGTTAAATGAGGATGGTGGTTCTCAACAACTTGAAACTTCAATGAAGGGTGGAGGCCCAAATCATGATGTTTCTCTTGTCTCTTTTGTTACGACAAAGATACATATTCCACAATCTACTCCAAGACATTTATCAACTGGTTTGATAACACTTGCACGAAATCCTTTTCATACTTCTGTCTCAAAATTTGAACTGGAAAAAGGAACGGCAAATCCAAGTGGGTATATTTTGGTCGATAATGATGTATTTCAAGCAGGCTTACCCGCTACAACAGGAGTTGGGCCAGACGAAGTAGCACGAGCAGATTATGCTATAGATGCTGGTGAAAACTTTATCATGGAAGATGCAACAGACCCCAATAATGATGCTGGTTTCACCTTTGAGAATATTGGGAATTATTCTAATCATACTATAGTTGTAGAATCAGATTTTATTGAATTAGAAATGGCTACTACAGGATATGACCCTTCTACTCCCGACCAACTTGTTTTGAATGGAACTGATTCAGATAGTGCTAATGGTGGTGATAAAATACAAAGAGAAGGACAGGAAGCTTCTGGTACTGGTATAGTTCTTAACGGTACAGACAGTTCCAGCACTGGGGCGGGAGAAAAAATTCTTGGAGAGAGTGTGGTTCAGTATGATTCCTTTACTCTATCAGACCTTGTTCAACCATCATTGCTTGTACTGGATTCTCATATAGATGCTGGTTTTGGTCGTATAGGTGGTTCAACACCAGTAAAACAGACAGCAATAATTTTAGAAGAGAGTAACGAGAGTGGTTTCTTTATGCAAGAGAATGAAACCACAGCTTCTGGTTCACACGGGGATAATATACTACTTGAAAGTAAAACTGGTTTTGGAACAAATAATAAATTAGAACTAGAGAGTGACAGAGTAATAGTCGAAGATAAGATTAATGATGGAACAATACCATTCCAGAATTATACAAACTCAACACTGGAACCAATCACAAGGTCTGCTGATATTTTGATATCTGAATATGGTGCATTTGATTTGGAAGATGAAACAGATGGTTCTTTACTATTAAACGGAACAGATAGTTCTTCTACAGATGCAGGCGGAAGATTTAGATTTGAACTGGCAACAGACGATAATATTAATGTGAATTATCCAAATGTATAAACAAAGCATTATAAATATAGTATATAAATATAAATATAACGAGGGTTTACAATGGCAATAGCTGCAAGTTCAGTACTACCAGAAAATAGTTTGGAAGATTTTAGAATCGAGTTTAACAACTTGGTTTCTGATGTTACTGGTATTACCGCTACAAATAAATTTGATGAAAATATTATATTTGAGGGTGCTACAGAGGACGCACACGAAACGACACTGACTGTTGTTGATCCAACAGCAGATAGAACTGTTACACTTCCAAACATTACAGGAACAGTATTAGTTGGAACTCAAGCTAATCCAGATTCAGCTGATGGTGCAGCATTAGGTTCCGCTTCTGCTGAATGGTCAGATTTGTATCTTGCTGATAGTGGTAATATCTATTTTGGTAATGATCAAGAGATTGTACTTGGACATAATCCCGATGTAGGATTGCTACTTAAAAATGCAAATGCTGCTGACGATAAACCCATTGTTCTTAATCTACAAACTGGTGAACAAGATATCCAAGCTTCTGATGTACTAGGAAGTATTAGATTTAACGCTCCAGATGAAGGTACGGGTACAGATGCACTGCTAGTTTCTGCAGCTATTGATGCTGTTTCGGAAGGTGATTTCAGTTCTTCAAGTAATGCAACCAAATTATCATTTAGAACTGGTGCAAGCGAAACTGCGACAGAGAAAATGGTTATAACTTCTGGTGGTAATTTAGCTTTGCCAACCGATGGTGCTGTTCTTAACTTTGGTGCAGATAGTGAGATTACTCTAACACACGTTCATGACCAAGGCCTCCGTATGGAAGATAGTGATAAACTTACATTTGGCGCTGGTGATGATTTACAGATTTATCACGATGGTAGTAATAGTTATGTTGTAGATGCAGGCACAGGAAAACTTCATTTAGGTGGTGACGCCGGAGTAAATATTACTAACGCTGCTGTCAATGAAGATTTTATTACTTGTATAACAGATGGTGCTGTTACTCTTTACCATGATAATTCTGCAAAACTTACAACAACTTCTGCTGGTGTAACAATAACAGGTACACTCACAGCAACTACATCAATTATACCTGATGCTCCAGACGGCGCATATTTAGGTGATACCAGCAATGGATGGTCAGACTTTTATCTTACTGACGGTGCTGTAATTTATTTTGGTGATGACCAAGATGTACAACTTGAACATGTTGCTGACACGGGACTAAGATTTCCTGATGGTGACAAATTGATATTTGGTGCTGGTAATGATTTAACCATTACACATGATGGTTCTAATTCTATTATTAATGACGCTGGCACTGGAGCTCTTCAAATTAATGCTAGTCAAGTAAATATCAATGGTGGAACTGATGGTGCAGAAGCTATGGCAAGTTTCGCAGATGATGGTGCTGTTACTCTTTACTACGATAATAGTGTAAAACTTGCTACATCATCTACTGGCATTTCTGTAACAGGGGCAGGAACATTCTCCACTGGAGCAGCCGTAAAGAATGGATCAACTTCAGCAGGGTTTGTGGAATTTTATGAAGACAGTGATAACGGATCAAATAAAGCAACTTTAATTGGACCTTCATCAACAGCAGATGTAACATTAACATTACCAGCAGTTACAGACACAGTTGCGGTACAGGGTGATGTAACAGCATTAGCAATAGCTTTAGGATAAAAACATGGCAAATACATTTAAATTAAAAACAAAAGCTGGTGTTACTACACTTGCTACGGTATATACAGTTCCAAGTAGTACAACTGCGATTGTATTGGGGTGTATAATCGGTAATACAACAGCAAACTCTGTTAATTGTACAGTTACCGTTTCGTCTGATACAAGTGATACCGAAACTAATGCTGATGTAGAAATTGTAACAACTACACCAATTCCAGGCAATTCCAGTTTGGAACTTATGGCCGGTAATAAAATTGTATTACAGGCAACAGATTTATTTAAAGTCTTTGGAAGTGGTGCTGTTGATGTTACTTTATCAATTATGGAGATAACATAAAATGCCTTATATCGGTGCTAAACCACTTGACGTTTTGATTAGTCAGGATGTTGATGGTAATAAAATAATTCTCGACTCTGATGCTGATACGAGTATCACAGCAGATACCGATGATCAGATTGATATAGAAATTGCTGGTGCTGATGACTTTAAATTTACTGCTAACACACTTACCGTACTGAATGGTTCTGAAATTCAGACGGCTTCAGCTGGAACAAGTAATACACGTTTCGGTGTAAATGCTGGTAACTCTATTGCATCTGGTGGCAATTATAACGTAACTATTGGTGATGAAGCTGGTACTGCTATTACAACAGGGGATAATAACGTCTTGATTGGCTTCGGTTCTGGTGATGGGTTTGATGCAGAAAACAATAATACTGCTGTTGGTTCTGGTACTTTGGGTGGAGCTTCCTATGCTGCAACAGGAAATACCGCAATCGGTTATCAGGCTGGTTCTGCAATGACCACAGGAGCTTCTACAGTTCTAGTTGGAGATTATGCTGGCGATGCTCTCACAACTGCAACTGGAAATGTATTAATAGGCAGTGACGCTGGTGGAGCTCTTACAACGGGTGGGCATAATACTTTTATAGGTTATCAGACTGGCGATGCCCAGACAACCGCTTCTAACAATGTGGCGATTGGCAAGTCTGCTTTAGGAGCTAATACATCAGGCACGAATAATATTGCCATTGGAGCAGATGCTGCTGTTGCAAATACGACAGGAAATCATTTAATTGCGATTGGCTACCAAGCACTTAACGCAAACACTACTGCACAATATAATATTGCAATCGGTAAAGATGCTGGTCTTGTAAATACGACAGGAGATGGCGGAGTTTGGATAGGCTATCGTGCTGGTGCTGCTCATACAACTGCGACACAAAATACTCTTTTGGGTTATGAAGCTGGTGCTGGTGTTACAACGGGCAGTTCAAATACTTGTGTTGGCTACGTTTCTGGTACTGCTATTACAACAGGGGCATCAAATACAACTGTTGGTGCTTCTGCTGGTGCAGCAATAACTACGGGCGGTTCAAATACGGCTATCGGCAAGGGGGCATTGGATGCTCAAACAACGGGCTCTAATAACGTAGCCGTGGGTACTGATGCTGGCGGTGTTATAACCACTGGAGCTTCAAATGTATGTATCGGCACTTCTGCTGGAGATGCTATAACTAGTTCACCTAGTAATGTAATTGTCGGAGTGGGTGCTGGTTCAGCAATTAGTACAGGTAACGGTGAAAATGTCTGCGTAGGAAATAATGCTGGTGCTGCAATGACCACAGGCCAGCAAAATATTTTCATGGGTGATAATGCTGCTGCCGGTGCTGCCATTACAGGAAATCTTAATAATATTATTGGTGATAATGCTGGTTATTATTTAACAACGGGTGGTTCAAATACAGCTCTTGGCAATGCCAGTCTTCAAAATATCACTACGGGCAGTAATAATTTTTGCTTAGGTGCTGGAACTGGAGTAACAGGAGCTCCTGGCGGTAATGTTACTACTGGAAGTAATACAGGATGCATTGGTAATCAAAGTATCGGTACAATAAATGCTCAGGTAGATATTACAGCAGCTTCTGACCAACGTGATAAGACAGATTTTACCGAACTAGATGTAGGATTGGATTTTGTTAATGCCCTTAACCCTGTAACCTTTAAATGGGATAAAAGAATCAACTACGTTGCTAAGGAGGATAGAGACACAGTAGATTTGGATACCGTTACTAACGATGGGACTCACAAAGAAGATTGGTTGGATTTAGGTTTCAAAGCACAGGAAGTTGAAGCATTAGAAGAGGCAGCAGGGTATAAAGTTTCTGATAAAACAAATCTTACAGTAAATCTTTCAGAGGACGGTAAACAGTACTCTTTGAAATATCCAAGATTTGTACCAATATTAGTTAAAGCAGTACAAGAGTTGAGTGATAAAAATGTTGCTCTTGAAAATAGAATAAAAGCATTAGAAGGATAGATAATGACAGATTTATATAAAAAAGATGATGAAACAATTTTGACAGCATCTGATGCAGATATAATAACTACGCATATGAACAATATTGGTGATACTGTAGCTCAAATTGATGGTATTAAAGCTGGAACGGATTATTATCGTCTTGATAGAGGTTTAAAGAAAGGGTTTACACAGGCAGAAATTAATGATTGCGTATTAAGAGGTGTAGACCATATTAAACTTATGCAAAAAGAATCATGGTATATATCAGATAGTGTAAGCCGGTCTGGTAATGCAGCAAAAACAAAACATACTGCTGCAATTAAAACTGGCGAAGATTATATCGCAGCAAATTCATAGGATAAAAAAATGGCAGATGTATATAATAATCAAGGAATAAATTTAACAGCAACAGATAATGCAGATGAAATAACTCAGCATATGACTGCTTGTGGTCATGCTGTGTTGCAGATTGATGCAATTAAAGCTGGTACAGACAATTATAATAATGGTAGTTTTACACAGGCAGAAATTAATGAATGTGTGGAACGTAGTGTGGGGCATCTTGAAACTATGCAAAAAGAATCATGGTATGTAGCTGATAGTGTAAGTCGTTCTGGTAACGCAACAAAAGCAAAACATACTGCTGCAATTGCAACTGGTAAAGCTTATATCGCAGATAATACATAGGGATTAATTAAATGGCAGTAACAAGAATAACAGAAGGTGGTTTAGGAGCAGATTCATTTAATCTACCTGTAACACTGAACGGCACTGATGGTTCTTCAACTGATGCTGGAGACAATATTGTTCTTGATGCAAGTGCATCAGGAGTAGATGCTGGTGAGCGGTTACTGTATGAGGGTATTCCACCTGATGAAACTATGGGTAGTTTAAAGGTAACTAATGATGTAACCATAGATGGGGAAATAGACCTTGAAGGCAAACTCATATCTAATGCCCGTGCCACTTTCGGAAATGGTGGAGTATCCGGCGATACAAGGATGTTGACCGTTATAGGAAAAGATCAAGGGTCAGCAAATTCTGCGTTTGTTGTTTATGACAGTGCCTTAGGCGTAAAGTTTAATGTACGAAATGATGGGTATGTAGATATACGAAATGACGTTAATCTTGCCACTGGCAGTATTACATTTGGAACAGCAAATGAGGGTATATATCTAGGAGTTACTGCTCAAACAGCAGCCAATCTGCTTGACGATTATGAAGAAGGCACTTGGACTCCAGCTTTTGTTAGTACAAATGCTACTTTTGCTTACACTACCCAAGGCGGAAATTATACAAAAGTTGGAAGAATGTGTTTATTAACATTTAGACTTGAAGTAAGTGGTTCGCCTGGAGGAACAACTTCCAATACATGTAGTATATCTGGATTACCTTTTGCTACTGCTACTTTGGCCGATAGTTATCATGGTGGTAACATTGGTCATTACTTCCAATTTAACTTATCACAAACAGGTATTCTTGCATTTCAATTATCTTCTGGTGCGTCAACAACAGAATTAAAGGTTGTTGGGGATAATCTGGGTGAAACAGCTGTTCTTGCAAGTCACTTAAATAGTACAGCAGAAATTCGTGGTCAGATATTGTATCACACAGCATAGTAGGAGAAAATCGTGGCAATTACAAAATCAACAGAGATAAAAGAGATTCGGATTACTGACACTTGGAATGTAGGTGTTAGAAATGATACTGTAATAAAAGAAGATGGTACAGAAATATCAAGAAGTGCTCACAGAAAAGTGTTAACCCCTTTTATATCGGGTAAAAATGGTGATACTTGGGTTCACGCTGCTACAGATATAAGTGGCGAAGATGCTAGTGTTCAAGCAATTTGTAATGCTGCTTGGACTAACACAGTTAAAAATAATTATAAAACATGGGCTGAAGCAAATTTAGAACAAGTTTAATCTTGTAATATAAGAGGAAATTAGAATATGCCATATTTTGGAAAATCGCCGGAACACGGTAACTTTACAGAACTAAACGATGTTTCTGGTAGTTTTGATGGGTCTACTACGCAATTTGCTTTAACAAGTAGAATTGGTGGGGTTGCGATTACGCCTGTTGTTGAGGCCGCACTACTCATTAGTATCAATGGTGTTATTCAAGAACCGACTACAGCATATACTATTTCTGGTACAAACATTACATTTACTTCTGCTCCTATCTCCACAGACTCATTCTTTGGTGTTGTTATGGGTAGACAATTAGATATTGGTACTCCTAGTGATTCAACAGTAACATCTGCAAAATTGGCCAGTACCTTCTTTACTGGTGCGTCAGATATTGGCGCAGCAATTGTTGATGCTGATTTATTTATGCTTGATGATGGTGCTGGTGGTACGATTAGAAAAACAACTGCTTCCAGACTTAAAACTTACATTGGTGGTAATACCCCAAGTTCAGCTGATGGTCAAGCATTAGGTTCTGCATCTCTAGAATGGTCTGATCTATATCTTGCCGATGGCGGCGTTATATATTTTGGTAATGATCAAGAGGTAACACTTACTCATAACGCTGATCTTGGATTAGTATTAAAACATACAGCGACTGCTGACGATAAACCCGTAACTCTTATTTTTCAAACAGGTGAGACAGACATCGCAGCAAATGATGTTCTTGGTGGTATTGATTTTATGGCACCAGACGAAGCTACAGGTACAGATGCTGTCCTTACAGCTGCTGGTATTGCTGCTGTATCTGAGGGTGACTTTAGTTCATCAAGTAATGCAACGAGTTTACAGTTCAAGACAGGTTCCAGTGCAGCAGCCACAACTAAAATGACCCTTACATCAGCTGGTAAACTCGGCATAAACGATACTACACCTGATGCTATGTTAGATGTTTATTCCACTAGTGGAACAAGCACTGATATTGCACGTTTTGAAGCTGCTGTTGGTAGTTATACTGGTAGTTCTTTGGTCGCTGCAAATACAATAGGTTCTGCATCTACTTTTGATTTAATTAAGGGTGTTACTGACAGTGATGGAGATGCTAGTGGGCCCTTTACTGTATTTCAAGTAAGGGGTGATGGTCGAGTTTCGTCAAATCGTGGTAAGTCTCTCATTGGAGAACATACTACTACAGGATATCTTGCTGCTAACAGTGCTACTATTATACAAATTCAAGATTGTTTCAACGATGACTGTTCTTTATATAGAGTTGTAGGTTCTGTAGGTGGTGGTTATGATTCAGAAGATGAAGCACAATTTAGATTTTTAACATCAGGAACTACTTCTCAAGATTCTGGTTATTATTGGGCAGCAACAGGTTTAGATGATGCCGGAACAACAAATGCTTTACAGGGTGCAAATACAAATCAGGCAACTGTTGCAATCAACAGAGCTACAACTGTTTCACTTTGGTTTGATATGTGGGTTGTCTTCGGTGGTGGTGCTGGCGGTTTAAGTTTTTGGGGAAAAACAGGATATCATGATCAAGGCAGTGATCGTGGATTTACCACTTTTGGAGGAAAAAATGAATCCATATCTAGTGCTGATGGTATTGAATTTTTTGTAGATGATGGTGGAAATATGTCATTGTATAATCTTACTATTTACGGTCACAGATTAAGAATGAATACAACTGGTGGCCATCATGTAAACTCTTATGGATCAGATTAAAAGGAAAAATTATGAGCTATTCGATTAATTCAGATACAAAATACGCAACATATAATGGACATTCATATGGGCCGAAATGTGTAATTACACAGGAAATATCAACTGCTGATGATGAGACTCGTGGCAAGACAATATCTGTAAATACTTTTGTTCCTTTGGAAGAAAATGAATGTAAAGAAATGGAAGCAAGAAGAAATGCAAAACCAGCTAGGGAGTTAGCAAGTTTAAGAAGAAAAAGAGATTCAAAGTTAGCAAAAACAGATTGGATGAGTAACTCCGATGCACCTACTATGTCTACCGCTTGGAAAAATTATAGACAGGCTTTACGAGATATTACAAAAACATACACATCCCAAATGGATGCTGGTTTTAAATGGCCAGATGAACCAAGTTAATGAATATAACACAACATTAACTGTATAAATATACTAGGAAGAAAAAATGGCAGCAATTATAACAGAAAAATTTAGGCAACACAACGCTGATCAATTCTACGAATCATTTAGTGAGGCGTCGAAGAATGTCTATTATCTAATGATTGGAAAGTCTACTCCTTTTACATCAGGAACTTCTGGTGGATCAGACGATTCTCCACCTACACCAGCTGATGACGTTGGTACGGAATTCTATACATGGGATCAAACAATTGCAGCAAAAAATATTGCTTCTACTGAAGTAAGTTATGCAATACCTCGTAGAGATTGGGCAAACAGCACAACATATGATATGTATGAGCATAATATAAGTTCTTCTAATACTACGACATCAGGTGCGTCAAATCTTTATGATTCTACATTTTATTTTAGAACCTCTGATAATAGAGTATATAAGGTATTAGATAATAATGGTGGTTCAGCGTATTCTGGTGCAGAACCTACTTCTACATCAACTTCAGCATTTGAACTTGGTGGATATACACTCAAATATATGTACACAATTAGTGCATCTGATTCAAATAAGTTTCTTACCGTTGATTTTATGTCCGTTGCTACAGATAGTACAGTAAGTGCAGCTGCTACAGATGGTGCAATTGAAAGTCTGGTTGTTACTGCTGGCTCTGGTTATACAAACGGAACATATTATGCAGCAGTATATGGAGATGGAACTAGTCAAGGTACATCATCTGGTGCGGTTATAAGAATTACTGTAAGTGGTGGTGCAATTGCTTCCTTTGGCTTAACTGCTGGTACAGATACTACAGTCAACTCTGCTGGTGCCGGATATACATACGGTACGGTCAATCTTGGTTCAAGTTATACTTTCTCAGATTCAGACCTTTCAACTGCTTCTTCTATAGGAAGTGGTACGGGTGGTGCGATAAGTGTTGTTATCAGTCCCAAAGAGGGACATGGAAACGATGCCCCAGCCGAGCTCGGTGGACATTATGTTATGATGCGAACTACTCTTACTGGTGCAGAAGCAGATGATGTTCTTGCTGGAAACGATTTCAGAAATATTGCTCTTGTTATTGATCCAACAACATACGGTACTACAACTGCTGCAACGACAACAACGTATCGTCAAACCTATGCGTTAAAATTAACTTCTGTATCTGGAACATTTACTCCCGATGAAAAGATATCTCAGGCAACCACTGGTGCGATAGGTAAAGTAATAGAGTGGGACAGTACTCTTTCAATTCTTTATTATCAACAAGAAAGATATGGTGATTATGGAACCAATAGTACAACTGGTGCGTTAGTTGCCTTCTCTGGTGCTAATGTGGTAACAGGAGCAAGTTCTTCTGCCACTGGAACACCAGACGCAACTGCTGATACTGCTGTAACTCTTGCGAACTCCAATACTATCACGTTTTCTGATGGCTATGCAAACCCAGAGCTGCAACCAGATAGCGGTAATATAATTTATCAAGAAAATAGAAAACCAATCAGTCGGG
>VTLG01010560.1_pt1 | contig 22947 bp, 22 predicted proteins | sample 4694571 | NCBI WGS metagenome assembly VTLG01 (sample SAMN12604809, study PRJNA352737) | marine metagenome | biome: ENVO:00000447; feature: ENVO:00000209|ENVO:00000569|ENVO:01000036; material: ENVO:00002151; isolation source: viral sequences binned using virsorter ...
ATCACCTATGCGCGGCGGTATGGACTATGCGCCATCCTCGGCATAGTGGGTGATGAGGACGACGACGGACAGAGTGCTACGCCGCCCCAGGAATTGCCAATGGCAAAGAAAACAGTACCGCCGAAACAGGCTGCATCGCCGCCGCCAGCGGTACAGTTTGTAGTGGCAGAAGAGAAACCCGACGAGGATTGGGTTGATTGGGCGGACAAGGCGCGGATCAAGATTAAGGGGCATCAAGACGTCGCCCAACTCAAGTTTTGGTTCACGCAGGTACAGGGACAGATGAAGCGGTTAAAGGAGCAAGATCCCAAGCTCTGCCAGGAAGTCCTCGCCGAGGCAAATAAACGTAAAGCACAACTTTTGAATAAGGAGAATTGAGATGTCTGATTTTGTAGACGTATTGGGTTGCCTACTCTTCGACAACAAACTGTCGGATGAGGACATGGCGAAGCGCCGTCCGCAATGGGGTAACGGCAACCTCGCCCAGAGTATGGACAAGAATGCCGAGTATCTGGCGAGCAAGACGGGCCAGGCGAAAAAACCTGTTCCCGAAAGCATCACTCTGACGTATCCCGACGGGCACAAGGAAACATTCCCCACGGCTAATATTAGCACCGGGGCATGGTCGACCGAACAAGGCGGCATTTCTCTGAAACTACAAGCACGCAAGGATACAGATGGAGATGACTTTGCACTCTGAAGGACAACTGCTAACGGCGCAGCAGGCGTGTGCGGAACTCTTCGCAGGGCATGAGGCGCACGTCAAAAAGAACTTATACAAACTGTACCGCATGATTGATCGGGGAGAAATCGAAGGGGTCAAGATCGGCTCCCTCTGGCATGTGCCTCGTTCTGAAATAGATAGGTTCATGGGGGTGCGGCATGTCGACGCCGGATGAAGTGCTGGAGAAAACCCGCGCTATCATCTTGGAACGCGGACAGCATCACGGCCAATGGCGATCCAACATGGACAACATTGCGGATCTCTGGTCGAGCTTCCTGGGGCGTCGCGTCAGTGGCGACCAGGTAGCCGTCATGCTCGGCCTGGTTAAAGTCTCACGAATGGCAATAGGTAATTATAACACAGATGACTACGAGGACGCGGTCGGCTACTTCGCAATCGCAGCAGCGTGCGCGGAGCCGGAAGAAACCGAACCCGACGGAAACGTGCGCCCATTGCGGTAATGAGGTCGGGGAAAACGACTGGGTTGTAAACGGGGAAGGCAAGGTGCTGCACCTAGAGCGGCCGCCTTGCTTTGAACAGTACCGACGGTCACGCGACTACAGCGAGGTGAGTAAGGGGGGAATATAACCCCCCTACCCGGCCGCACTCAGTATGTTATCGAACTCCTGTCCGAACTTTTGATTTTTCTTCGGTGACAACAACCAATGGACGTATGTCTTCCATGTTTCCTTCGGGTTGTTGTGTCCCATCACTGAGGCCAGCTTAGCCCAGGTGTGGTCCTCGTCGGGGTGCTTTTCTGATGGCTTGTACATCGCGATTACGATACTCGCAAACAAGTGGCGCAGCTCATGCCACCGAGGGGCAGCGATCCCGACAGCCTCACAAGCTGGGTACAAAACCCGCTTCCGCCAGTTGCCATTGTCGTGCTGCATAGTCCCTTCACGAGTACAGAACACGCGATCCTCATCGGTGCTGTATGGGGATCGCGCTTTCCACTCCATCAAAAGCTTTTTTAAGCTTGGGGCCAACGGTATCGGACGGCGGGACTGCTTGGTCTTGGTTGGACCCACGCTTTGCCCTTCGCTTGTTTTCCTGGCGGCAGTCCGCACCCAGATGCAAGAGTTTTCAAAGTCGACAAACTTCCATTTGAAAGCAATCTGCTCACCAGCCCGACACCCGGTTTTTATGGCAAAGACAAGTGCCAAGCCATCGCACCAGGCCACCTGCTTAAGCTGGCCCTTTCTATCCCCCCTCACATAAAATTCTGGCTGGTCAACCTTGAGTGCTTCCTCACACAAGCGATTGATCTCATGGAGCTGTACACGCTCCAGCTTGTCGTCTTCCTCAACTTCAGCCTCACTGACCTTGTACTTGGCGGCCTCGTGACGGACCTGACGTGCAGGGTTGTCGCTTTTCTTCATAAACTTGAGGTAAGCGGCCGTGTCAAAGGCCGCTCGCAGTGCCTCAATCAAAGCCTTGCCCGTTCGGTGGCTGGCTCCCTTCCCGCCCTTGGCTTCTGCCTTTACTTCAGCAAAAACTTTTTCGACGTCAGCAGCCCAGATATCCGTCACTTTCATCTGGCCGAAACGCTGCCCGTTATAAATACGCGCCTCATGTATGGGGGTCCGCTTCCGGCCGTCTTGCTCATAGCCAATGGTGCGGTAAATCCAGGCAAGAGCATTTCTCTTGCAATCGTGGACATGCTCCTCAGTGATCGCCATGTCCTCGCGACAACGTCGGTCCATGCGTTTGCAGTAGGTATTTATGGCATGTTCCAGCGTGCCCGGCGTGCCCACAACAACGTGGCCGCCGGACATTTGAGCAGCTTTGTAGGTGTTCACGCGCTCCCATGCCTCTGGTGGGCATGAGCTATAATCGCCTTCTTTCTTAGGCAGGGGTTCGCCTGGAACAGGCCGATATGTCTCGGTATGGCCTTCGATCACGACAACCCAGCGGCCTGTCTTCTGCCGCTTGGGTTGCCAGCGTGGGGTGAGCTTGTTGAAATCTCGCATTACTCACCCCCTTCTACGATCGTGATTTCGCTGAAGTTCTCTGCGAGGTAGCGCCTCACGGCCTTCTCTGTTCTGAAGGTAGCGGGGCTGGCTATTCCGCCCAGGTTGGCATCCACGATCACGAAGCGTGGGGTCTTGTAGCGCCTCCAACCAGCGTCCTTTTTTACGATCCGTACTTCCATCTCTCCGTCTCCGTTATTAATCTACCCTATAGGTTATAATATAATAACTGAGAGGAAGGATTGCAAGGTGCGACCCACTGACTATCGAAAAAAAAGTCAGGCGAATTGGACCTATCGCGGTCGCAATAGTCGCGACGGTTTCGCGACTTTTTGGCTTGAAAGGCCCGGAAAGTGGAGGGCGATAAGGGACTCGAACCCTTGACCCGCTGATTAAGAGCCTGTTGCAAGCCTACTTTGTTCGTTGCAGTGAGATGATCCGTATCGCTGCAACCCTTGGTTCCTCTCAGAAATCATATTTTCTAAGACGATCAGTGTGCAGCAGGACGAGGCGTTTGTCAAAATATTTGACGACGGTTTCGCGACGCCCAAAAAGGCTATTTTCGCGACGAGGCCGTCGCGAGTTTAGCGACTTCGCTTCCAGGCGAGGTACTCTGCCGCCTCTGCGACAGAGGCAAAACATTGTACAAAACGAATATCATCTTCTGCCGTTGGGTCTATAACAGCGGATATTGTCGAGCCGTGTTCTTGGCCCATGTGGCCCAGGCGTTTTGCATACTCGTCAAGCGCTCCATATTTGTAGCCCTTGGCCCTGATCAACCAATAGACAAACTTTCTATGCTGGTGTTCCTCCTGATGAATAGCTGCCTGGTGCGTATGTCCACAGGCCCAGATATTTGCATCAACGGTCATCAAGGCCGCTTTGCCTGCCGAATGCAAAGTATTCCAAATTGATCTGCCGCTAAAATCATGTGCCGTCACTATGCGGCAGCGTTTGCCATTAGGAAAAACAATCTGCCACCTGGCACCCCAATCGGACATCGGAATCCTATGGGTATTATGCGCCCGTAACAGATCCGCATCGGCCCCCCAGAGGTCATGGTTTCCCATTATCCAGCACGCATATTTTACCCCTGATTCAGTTAGCAACCATCGCGCTAAACGCCGCGCCGTGTCTAATGAGGTATCGCTTTTTGCGTGTAAGCGTGCCAGCCGTCCAGGCCAATCCCCATCTGTGGTGTCTCCAAGGTTACAAACAAGATGTCCAGTATCTTCACCATTCGGGCCAGGGTTTTGCATTTTCGACAAATCGGCTCGAAGTTCTCCTATTCGGCAATTGCCACTGTCGATGTGAGGATCTCCGAGGAAATGAAGGCATATCGGTTTCAGATCGCCCTTAATTTTGACCTCATACCAATCTTGCTCTTTGAACTGAGCTAGGCGTTTATCAAACCGGCGTTCCATAATATCGAGGATCTCCTCGACAGGTATGTCTCCGGCCTCTTGAAAATGGGGGAGTTCCACGTTCTGTGTTTCCGCATCGCGGACAGTCAGTTCTCGATCTCGCGCAAGGCGCAGTCGATGTTCTAGCGTGGACCTAGGAATTTTTAATGCACGGCTCGTTTCCGCGATGGTGCCGTGTTTCTCTAAGGCAACAAGTGATCCTATTAAAACTTCATCATCTAAAGGCTTTGTAGCCATGCAACCTCTCCGCGTAACGACCAACACGCCCAGGACATTGTTGGGCGTATCTACTGTCGAGCAGTTCTTCTGCTGCCCTTTTGTAATCCTCGCGCTCTAGCGCATGGAGCATACGTTTGAACTTCTTAAATGTGGGTAGGCCCAGTTGAAAGCACACCTCAATCAGTACGTTCTGCTGCGGCTCCGGCGCGTTGCGAAACCAGCGAAAATTATTGCGGAGTTCCTTCACGGTTCGAGCGACGTCGTTGCGTAACAGGATCTCGGCCTCGTCCTTGGTAACTCCCAGACCTACGCCGTCCTCGATGCAGCGTCCATAACCCAGCGAGGCATGGCCCAGGATGTCGCGGTAATAGTGTGCAGAAAAACCTTCCTCAAACTTGAGGCTGTCAATTATGTCTTGCGCTATCATTCGCTATCACCACACGTCGCGTGCCAGGCCGCATTGTGCGAACGCACGGCAGCGATCGTCTCGGGAGTGTCGTCTTGGGATGAGTAAAAAATAGGATTAAATATAATGCACCCACTATCGCTTACGGTCGCGGTTGTACCGATCAGACAGCCGGGCAATGTCATCATCAAGAGCAAGAGCGCGGCGTGCCGCGTGAGCCTTGCGGATAATGTCCATGCGTTGTGTGGACTGTTCATGGGCATACCGATCCTCTCCGGCTTTCATTAAACGTCGATCTCGTAGCAGCCCCGCCAGAGTTTGGAATAATCCGGCGAGGCCGCTTAGTAGTTTTAAGAATGTCATGCTTCGTTCGCGAAGCCCCAGACACCAGCGGCGGTGCCGAGGGATATAACAATGTCAGCGATACCAGAGGCGTCGCCAGGGATGGGGAGCCCTAGATGCTCGTTCGCAATCAAGAGCCCCAGGCCGATCACGGCCACCATAAGTTTGCGGTACTTGTTCATCTACTTTCCTTTTTTAAGTTAACAACATATTCGCAGCGACCGTCGCGGCCGCCAGTAACACAGTTCCAATTATCATCCACGCGAGCTTTTCCCAGCGTTCGCGTAGCGCTCGCAATTCCTGATGAGCATCCGCCCATCGCTCGCCACAGATTTTCTCGTGACGGTCGATCCGCTCAAGCGCATCGAGGGCAATCTGTGTAGGTGTCTTACGAACTGCTTTTGTCATCGATGCGGTCCCTTAGTTTGTTGGTGTATTCCCAAATTGCAGAGATCTGCTTTTCCTGTTGCTCGGTCTGGGCCTGGATCTTCGTCAACGTGACGAATGTATTTCTGGACATTATGAGATCGACGTCCTTACGCAGTTCATGCACCTGCTCGCGCAGGCGTGTGGCGACTACTACAAGGACGCCAATGCCAATGACCTGCGGCCACCATTCTTGAACCCAGCCGAACTCTTCCATTTTTAGATAGAGCCATCTTTCTCGTTTAAGATTGCTTGCAGATCGTCGGGCAAATACTCCTGGTGTACGCGCCCTCTGATGCGAATAATGCAGTTAACCTCGCCGACAGGCCGTGCCGCCACTACGGCGAAGACGGGAAACTGCGGAGACTGAAAAACAAACACACGGGCCGTTTCGTCTTCAATTCCGTGATGCGCCAAATAATTCTTGACTGCGTCAACGTTAAGCTCGGCCCGGCGGGGGTTCCACTTTGCAAAAAACTGTTCGAGAACGGGCAGGGCATCGCCGACCCGCCCACACGCATTTTCGTAGACCTCGTTATTGGTTTGCGGTAAAGCCTTGCCGACATAAAAAAAGACGGCCGAGGCCGCCAACATCGCACAGAGAATTTTATACATTTAAAACTCCAGTTCACTTCTCCGTGTGATTGCTGTTTTCGGAATACAGAGCAGCCCGTCCCATTTCGGCGGGACGTTGTCGTCGCAACTGCTTCCGATCGTCAAATACGCCTCTTCGTCGGCGACAATAATCCCGACGCTAACTATTTTTGCCGGGCGCAGATCTTCCGGCGTGCCGTCCCAGGTCGCGTCACTCCCGCAAGTATCGATCCATTCAAGACGGACGGCTTTCATTATGCAAGCTCAGGCCAATCGTACAGGATGCCGGACTTATTGCCCTCGCCATCCCACACAACAAACAGAGCTTCTATTGCTTCAGTATCAGCAGCATTGGTAATGGCTGTCTCCATCTCTGTGGCCTTCTCGCGGATTGCATCTCTCCAAGTTTGGATATTACTTGGGATTGCGGTGCCTTTATCAGCCTTGCGGATGATCGCCCAATCAGTTTGTGATAAAAGATCTCCTTGCTGGGATTTTACTGTAGAAATTAAAGTAGACCTCACCCCGCGAAGTACTCGCTGCCTTCCTTTATCATCTTTTAACAGATTACCGTTTTCATCTTTAGCATTTTCATCTTCAAGATTTCGTGGCTTTTTTGTGACCTTTCCAGCTTCATCCTGTGTAAACGACCACGTTATGCTATTCGGGATTGGGTCAGGTATAAGCTCCTCCAGACCAACAGCTTTCTTCTCATCTTCGCTCCAGATCTGCCAATTCCTTGGGTGAGTTATCCCATTAGCATCTTTCCATGAAGAGCCTGGTTTTATAATATTTCCTGTTTCGATTTCTCTCCACATAGGTCGCTCCTATTAAATAGTATATGTTCGTTCTTCTGCTTCAGACCAGGAAGCAACATTAGTTTGTGTATTCAAATCACGAAATGTCGAACCATCGTGTGACGCTTGTAGTGTAAATGTCTTCGGTCCTTGGCCTTCCTTGCCATCTTTCCCTGCTGTGATTTTGTAACTTGTAGCTGTAATTCCGTTACCACTTCCCAGATCCACCTGGACGTATTGAGGGTAAGCCGCCGTATACGCGCTGGCCCAATGGGAATCTGTACTGGTAACATCCCTGTCAAAAGCCCTGTAATACGTTCTCGTTGCATTATCTCTACTTGAAGCACTTGCAACCAAGGGTGAAGGAGCAGAATCTCCTGTCATTGCCGTTGGGTACTGTGTAGTACTAACGAATATTTTTAACTCACCTACAGCAACTTCATTGGCATTATGGCCGTCTGCAATACTTAATCTCCAATATCTATAAGTAGTATCTGAATCCTCTGGGGAGAGTTCCAACCCAACAATTAGGGGGCGATTGCCGTCAGCTCCTGCAAAACTAAAACTCGTGCTTGCATCTTCCGCTAATGCACTCGCACCAGCCATGTTGGATTCGTTGGACTGATTGCCGTTAAAAGTTAGGCCGGAGGCTCCTGTTATAGTAGTACCGCTATCAGAACCCGTTGCTGCAATAACAACACTTCCATCTTGATAGGCAGACATGGTGTCGTTGTAGGCGTCTGCACTTACGGCTTGTCGCATAGCACCTATGCCTACATCTTCAACCTTCCAGACGAAAATCATAGTGCGGTACATGGATCGATCCCACCCCACGACACAAGTGTTCGTTCCTGAGCTAACGCCCGAACAAGTTCCGATATAAAGTGCTACTTCTGAATCATCTTTCTCAGAAGCTTTAACCGTAATTGTTTGCCCGTCCAATGTGAACGTAGACAGAGATGGATCTCCACCACTCTGTCCGTAAGCAGCAACAACCATATCGCCACCATCGCCACAAGCTACACTGATGCTATAGCTGGTGGCATTACTGCTATCGCCAGCACTTCCTGTAAACGTAACAGCGCCTTTAACATCAGCGGGAGCGTTAAACCAATTTCCTTCTGTGAACATTTAATTACCCGAAATTAAGTTGAGGAGCGCCGAGCAGAATGGAGTTGTCGGCTTTTATGATGTACGGCACAACGTCGTAATCGTTGTTGGCGGTCGAGAGCGTCAAGCCACCAGCGGCAGCCGTTTCGTAATCACCGTGGAGCGAAACAGTCCCTGCCGAGGAAGAGCTTGGCTGTATAAAAATGATTACGCCGCACTGCCCGATTTGAGATGCTTCGGTAGTCGGTGCCGCCAATGTGTTGCTACCCGACGCCAGGGTAATTATAAAATTAGTGTAAGTATCGTAATCCAGCACACCAGATGTTGCCGACAGCGCGGCCGTGTATGTGCTTGGCAACTGAGCTTTGGTAAACGTGTTCTGCGCGTTGGTGGCAACTATGTTCGCCGAGGCAAGCGACGTCGCCCCAATGCCGCCGTTAGCAAGCGGTAGCGTTCCTGTCACCTCGGCAGCTAAGTTGACCCCGCCGTCTTTTATTGTGACTGCGCCGGAGCTGACTGCAAAGTTGTCGGAGTGGAAGCTTGCGACGCCTTTGTTAGATGTTGTCGCATCTTCCCCGGAATAAGTTACTGTGTTGGTCGAACTCACCGCGACATCGATGCCCTCGCCAGCCGCGAAAGTTTGCGTCTCGCCGTTCTCAACGTCTTGTGTGGTTGATCCATCGGACATAGTAAACGATGTCATGCCGCCGCCTGCGTTGCCCGTGCGGACGAAGCTTAAAACGACGGCGTCGTTGTTGGAAAATGAACCTGTCCCGGCAACGTAAGTAAGTGCCTGTTTCGTATACCCGCTGGCATTCGTCGCCGCGCCCGTGATATTCCAGGTTGCCCATACAGCCGAGTTATCGCGCTTCGACATTGTGATCGTTCCGCGAAGTGCGGTCGTCGTGCTGTCGTCCCAGGTTTGCACCAGCGTCGAGATCGTCGCCCCTGCGTTATCGACATCGTCGATGTAGCAGGCGCTTGCGCTTGACAGCGTCCCGTTATTGAAACGTATAACACCAGCGCCAGGGTCCGAGTCGGTTGTTGTGGTAGAATAGGTAAGGTTTAGCCCTGCCGGAATGCCAATGTTTCCCGCCGCCGCAAACTCCAGGGCTATTGCATCGGCGTTGCTGAATGTGCCGTTGCTGTCGATGTGTGTAACGGCAAGCTTCACATAGCCGGATGCGTCGGTGCTTGCACCCGAAAGCTTGTATACCGCATAGGTTGCAGGTGCTGCTTTCTTGGTGATCCTTAGTTGCCCCCGGTCGGAGCTGTTTGTGGAATCATCCCAGCTCAAAAGATAAGCACTTACGTCCGCGCTGTTCGCGTCGGCATCATCGACATAGATTGCCGTCACACTGGAGAGCGTGGCATGGTTTAGACGCAGGGTGCCGGAACCCGGATCACTATCTGTTGTGGTCGTGGAAAAAGCATAATCGAGGCCCGGAAAATCACCATCTCCCGACGGGCTAAACTGCAAGCTGATCTCGGCGCTGTTGCTTATGCTCGTCGAACCTGCGACGTAAGTTACAGGTACTTTCGTGTAGCCGCTGGCGTCTGTCACGCTGCCCGATACCTTGAAGATCACCAGGGGGGTCGACGGATTAGGGTTACCTGCAATCGTAATAAAGCCCTTTGATGCACTGCCACTGTTGTCCCATGCCTGCACCCACGCGCTGATGTCGGTAGCTCCGTCGCTGTCGTCCACATACATAATTGTGGCTGAGTTTAAGCTGGTATTGTTGAGCCGTATAAACCCAGCGCCGGGATCTGCGTCCGCCGTCGTAGTGCTGTATTGCATGGAGACGCCACCAGCAAGCCCCGTTTGCCCGATTGGAATGCCTAGAGCCAATGCGCCTGTGGAAGTTGTAAAACTTGCCGTCGCAGTTCCAGGTGAGCCGGAGCTGGTCGCGACATTGCTGACGCTTACAGAACTGACGCGGCCTGTTGTCGCTTCGAGGTCGCCATCGCTGTCAAATCCCAGAAGCTTCGACGCTCTGGCGGTGGCGTCGTCGGTGAACTCTGCCGTCGAAATACTGCTTGTCTTCGACACCTTAAAGGAGCGATCCAGCTCCTCTTGGATCTCCTGGCTGATGTGCGTGAGCTTATCGAGGGCATCCTCATGCGAGGCAGCAGGGAAAGGGTCAGCAGGCTGGTAATCGGTCCCTTGCGTTAAGGCCGTATCGCGCAAGATCACGACAGTCTCGCCAGAGGCGGGGGCGGTCACAAAGGTCACATTGCCGCCAGCCGCTTCGCCAACACCGCTTACACCGTAATTGGCCGAGCCCGTGCCCTCTGTCTTCAGTGTCTCAGCACCAGTTGAATCCACTCGGATATAGACTTTCAGCTCGGTGCTTGCGAAGACCTTAAAGCCATACGCAAACGCCGTCGTCGAGCCGTTGCCGGAGTAGGAGTTTTTAAGTGTCGTCGTTGATATGGTCATGTCTATTGGGCCTCAATCAGTTGTAGTGCTTCCAAACCTAATGCTTCTTTCTCTGCGTCGATGCTATCTCTAATCCGCGTCAGCTCGTCGGCGTAAGGGCTGTCTGTTTTAAGTTGGTACGCCGCCAGCGAACGAACAGCTAACATTAGCTTTTGCACCAATTGCCGTGCCGACTGATGCGCCAGCCTGTTGCCTTCTCTGCTGGCACCGATCATCTTGCGATAGGCTTCCTTAACCTCTACCCATCCGGCGCTTACTAATGGATCGCCGTCAGGCGTCGTCGGCAAATCAGAAGGATCAGTCTTACTGTCGGGGTTGACGACGTACTCCAAAACTTGGAATGCCATCGTTCCGGCGCGTTCGTGGAACCATCCAATTTCCTCCGCCTCCAAACCGATCTCCCCGTCGAGGTTTGTCGGGTGCCCGGACAGAGTTGCAGACTTCTGCCCTTTGTCGAGGTACGCCAGTTCCTGATCGACGACGTTAGGATTGTAAGGACTAGCAACACGGGTATGCACAATTTTTCTGCCCCACAGATCGCGCTCTGGCTCCATTGTCAGGGAGAAGCCGGGAAGACGCGCCCGGACATGGTCGTCCATATCAATACGCAGCCGCTGCAATTCGTCGGTCGCACGCTTTAATTCGTTCCACGCGGCAGACCCCGGAACCAGGCTCTTCATATAATTGCGGATCATTTTTTCGGAGTACCGACCAGGATTTCTGGCGGCGTCCATAAACATCGCTGGTCCAGCCATGAACGACTTATTCGTCATGTTGTAGCCTATGGCTCCCGCCGCCGCCGTCATAATCTCGGCGCTGGTGCGTTCGTCCAATTGCGGATGCTCCGCCGTTTCTATGATGTCGACAAACAATCCGATTAGCGTCGACAGCGGCTCAACGACGCCGTAATTATACCAGGTATCTCCAATCTTTATGTGGTACGGTTTTATCCCCTGGCGCTCGTAGTTCTTACGGATGTCGCTGTCTGACGAGATACCCCCGGTAATGTTTCCGGCTTTGTACTCCATCGCAAAACCCAGCATGATAAGTTGGCCGACACCCATGCGGGTGCGTGCTTGCGCTGCCGCTACGCCGCCCTCTTGAATAGCGTCTTTGTAGCGTTTCATAGTAGGGGCAAAAATGGAACGCTCGCCGACATACAGGATGGCGTTGGTCGGTGTCTTGTAAAACGGAACCAGCCAACGCCCCGTCCCACTGAGAGCCTCCTGTAATTTCTTTAACCGCCCCTCCATGTCTGTCTGGAGCGTTACATACTTTGCTTTTTCCTTTGCTTTCTCCGCCATCTCCTTCGTCGGGTTCATTACGAAGTCGGCCATGTACTCCGACAAGTCCTCGCCTTTTTTGCCGAGCTGACGTCCCTGGCGAAACGCCATTTCCCAGAGAGCCCCGCGATAGGCGACTACTTTCATAAAGGCGTCTTCCGCCATTAAAGCGCGAGTGGGGGCACGACCCATCGTAACAAGTTGCCCCAACCCATTTACAGCGTCGCCTTTCCAGCCGCCAAGTTCCATAGCCTCGGCACTGATTGCATCCGCGCCGCGCAATCGGTTGTTACCCGCAATCAAGGTCATCTCTGCACCCTGCAATGCATCCTCACGCAACCAGAAGGCACGGGCTGACGCATTGGTGGCCTCACGAATTGACATAAGCTGTCCGAATAGGTGAGCCTGGACATCGCCAAACGTGACATCTCTTTCGCGTCCCACCAAACCATATGGCGCTTGACGTGCAGCCGTTACCGCTAGTTCGGTCGTATCCAAAACAATCGCAGCAGTCACGCCAGCGGTGTTTTTCAGATGCGTAAACCAACCCGACAATAATGAATTAATCCACATTTCATGCACGCCATTAAAAAACTTTTGCGCTCTAGTGGTTGTTCGCACCAGGTTAGCCCGTTGGGCAAGATCGTCGCTTGCGCGGTACGCTTCGATCGCGTGATCGAGCTGGTCGGCACCGCCTGCGTCATCCACTATCTTTGCGTAATCGCGAGCAATTAGCTCAGCGTCGCCTGCAACCCCGACACGCATCGCACTCAAAGCGCGAGCAATGTCTGTCTGTGCGCCGCGAAACGACCGCTGTAAGTTGGCAACCAGGGTCGCCTGCTGCTTCCACTCGTAGCGGACCTTGTCGCTGCGGTCTACAGCCCAACGATCGGCAATTTCGTCCAACTTTCGTATTTCAGTAATCAGCATATTCTTGCCTGCAATCATTTTTGCGGCAAGTTCTCCGGGTGGGCTATTCGGCCCTAAGTCAAATTGGCCTCGCAGAAAAGTCCTGGCAAGGGCATCCGGGCGGGTGCCAAGAATATTCGCCATTGCCTCAGTCTGTTCCAAGGTAATGACGTCCAGCTCTTCTTTGCCCAACTTGTTGAGCGTCTTCTCAATGGCATCGCCCGTCGCGTCGAGCGTCTGGTAAATATGTGCTTCATCCGGCACCTTCACCTCTGCGCCCGGCGGCACGTTTGCATCGACCCGCGACTGTACGCGAATGCCTGCAATCATACCGTCTTGCATGTCGTACTGTGCAGTCCGGCTTTCGAGCATTTTATCCAGCTCCGGGTCGCCAACCGTAAGCCAGCTTTTATAGCCGTCGTTACGATCCATCTCGTCAACCAACGGACCCGTATAATCTATATCGCGTTCTGCAACGGGCGGCGCTTCAACGGGAGGTGCTTCCTCGACCCGACCCTGGTGCCGCGTGAGGAAAGCGGACGCGTCTTTCTTTTTGCCGAAGGTGCCCATGAGTGCAGGCTCCCCAGCGTCGCCGCCCGTGTCCCAGACTTCCCAGGTTGTTGGCACGCTTTTGCCTTTGGTGCCAAACGCTGGCCTTGGCATCACCACTTTACGCACTTCAAAGCGGTCAGCTACGTTCAGTCTGGTTCGCGTTTGGCCTGCTGGCGTAACATACTCTTCGGTCGCTTCTCCTAAAGTTTCCTCAAGGCTTTTTTGCTTTTCGATTTTGTCAGCGTAACGGTCATACGCATTGGGCAAGACATCGTCCACGCGGCCGACAAGCCGCGACCCCCAGCGGCCTACCCATCCACCCGCCACCTGGATAGGCTCTGCTTCCGGCTGCAAAGGCACCAGGCGTTGGTCGTTCGGGATCTCGACCTGGGGGTAGTCGTCCGCAATGTCTGTTACAAAATGCGTGGGTGTCTTATTGATCGCCATATTTTTTCCAATAAAAAACCCGCCGAAGTGGCGGGTTAAAAAACCTTAAAGGGAACTTACTGCTTTTTTAGCCAGCTCTCGTAACGCTGATCTATTTGGTCGCTGATTTCCCCGTAGCCTGAGATGGCCTCGTCGACATCACTAAGTCGTCCCTGGTATCTAGCCCTAATTCTCGTAACCTTTCGTCGGACATCATTAGTGACTTTTCCCAATCCTCGTCCGTTAATAAATCGTCTGGATCGGGCTTCGGTCCAGCCGAATTTTTCGTTGAGTTCTTTAATGACGCCATTTAATAGCTCCTCTTTATGCTGGGCGACAATCTCTGGGTATTCGCTCGCCTCATTATATACGCTTTTGTACTCATGTCTCATTATTTCGGGTTTCAGACCATCATTTACAAGGTACTTTACGGCTTTTCTTACGTCTTTCACCGTCGCTCCTACCGGGCCATCGTCACCAAAGCGGGGGTTGATATCGATTACATACCCATTCGGAACGCGATCTGTGCTGATCTCAAAGCCTTCCGGCAGCAGTTTGTAAAACTCCTCTATCTTCGCACCATCTATCGCTTCCGTTGTTGGGATAAAGATAGAACGCCCTTCCACCATGCCCGTAGATAAAGCAGCCCTTTGATTCAACACCCGTATTCGACTAGCGGCCATCGCATCCTGGCGTAACCCAGTGCCTGTTATCGCGTTAAACAGTGCGACCTGGTTTTCGGACATACCTCTCAATGGCACGCGGACGTTAGGCGAAATAACCCCATCGAAACTTCCGGCCACATCGTAAGGACGATCAGCTCTCGGAGTATGCATACGAGTTAGCTTGTGTGCGGGAGGCAGATCCATCACATGATTATACGCCTGCTGGAACGGGTTTTTGCCACGCGTAGCATGGTATAAAGCAGATGTATGGATATCTGTATACTCGGCGAGATTTTTTACATCTTTTGGATCATTCGTTTCCGCAATTCTTTCACGGAGCTGTGCCGCAACCTTACCCGCTTCCGCGCCAAAGGGAGTTTGTGTTGTGCCTACTTCTATGGTTGCTTTTGGCGCGTCGCGAAACGGCTGGATCGTCGGCCGTAGTGCATCTGCAAAGCGCGGGTCACGAAGTGCAGCTTCTGTAATCTGACCATTTTTTGTAATGCCAGGAACGCCAGCAGCGCGTAATTGCTCTACAATTGTATCGAAAGATTGCGCGTAATCGTCCTGTGCCCCCCGACGCTCTACCCATGCCCTCGATTGCAGTTGCCAGCTCTCATGCGGAAACTTTCCGCCGCCTTGCGCGTTTACATGGTCGCGCATTTTATTCCAAAAGATTGCCATCGGCTCATGCAGCGACTGATACTGCATTAGCTCTTCGTCTGTGACCCCAAAGATTTTTCCCACCCAGACATCATTCACGGGTATCGGCGTAGGAACCTTGGCACCAGCAACAAGGGCATTTGTGTCTGCAAAGTTGCCTGTTTTATTCCCTGCCTCCACCGCCGAGCCAGATCCTCGACGGCCAATAGCTTTTGTTACTGCCTCGGGGATAGTCAGATCGACATCCAGCGGTACACCGCGAGTGTGTTGCGATAAAATGGCTAACGCTCGCCGTAAGTTGTTTAGCGGTTTTTCACGCGGGGATGTCACACCAACGAGATCGGAAAACATAATAAGGTCGTCGTCAGATTTTGCCAAAAACGGAAGGCGGTTTTTGAATGCTTCGCCAGACAGCTCATACCAGAGCTGCGAGCGTAAAGGCATTTGTAATGCGGCGTCCCAATCACCCTGGCGCATAGTCATGGAAAAGCCAGTTTTCGCGACAGCATCCTTTGCAGCCTGCGAACTCTCATCGATCGCTTCCTCTAACATGCGGTCTAGGTCAGCGTCGGCCCCCTTAAACCCAGGACCAGGCTGGCTCAGTTCCTTATCGGTCAAAGCTGACCAGGGGCGTCCGTCGGGCTGACCCGGTGTGTACGTTGTTGCCTGGTTTGCAAGACGTGCCTGTGGCGGCACGATAACATTTAGGCGCTCCTGTACCACGTTAGCACTTTGGCGCGTATCGGCCAGAGCCTCGTCCAGTGTAATAGTCGGCGGGGGCGTATCCGTCGGGCCAACGCCCATACGCATAGTTGCGCCGCCTTCAGCGGCCATACTTTCAGATGCTCTTTTTATGCCCCGATACGCAGCAGGTGCGCCGAGTATACCCAGCGTTAGGCCACTTACAAGGCCGCCGCCCATCATTGCCGTCCCACGCACCTGGTCCCAGTTGGGCTTGAAGGGGGTGCCGTCTTCCGGCTGCCCGTGTTTTATTTTCTGGTCAACGTAGTCTGCAAAGCCGCCCCAGGCTGCACCTTCACCCGCTATTGCGCTTGTTCCTAAACCAAGCGTCAGCAGTCTCTTGTGCATACTTTTTTTCAAACCGCTTTTGCCGCTGGCGGCGAGCAGTCCTTTTAACACTTTCAGTGAGCCGATCCCGAAGTACGTCGAAGGGCTGGCAATCAGGTTTTTGAGCATACGGACAGTGCCCTTGAACGTGCCGCTGGGCAGCTTGTCGTAGGCTTCCATCATAGCAGCCTGGGCTTGGGCCACTTCCTGGGGAATATTGTCCTCGGACTGCATCAGTCCACCCAACATCCCAATGTCTGAATACAGTAGGTGCCCGATCCACTCTAAACCAAACTGGGAAACTTCCGCTGGGTTCTGTGCCAAAAAAGATTGGTTCAACGGTGCAGCACGGTTGGGGTCTTCGTATTCGCCTACTTTGTAGTACCAGTCGTGAACGGTTTGCGCCGCGTGATTAAACAGAAAACCAGGCTGCTCTGCGGTAGCGAGATTTGCGTCGTACTCGGTATTACTCAGCAGCTCGTTTTCGTCGATCTCCTGGGAGCGGTTTTTTAATGTCTCCGGCGGCAAAGGTGGCGCGTTAATTTCAAACGCAATGTGCGGGTCTTGCCCGTTCGACAACACACGCTGAAACGTCTCCGAGTTTTCAAACTCCTTACGTTCCTGATTGACCGTAAAATTGTCGAGGGCGGTTGGGTTCGCCAGTAAGGCTGCCCTGGTATCTATTATTGCCATGCTATCACACTATCATCACTAATTTGCACCAGCGCCACGGCTGGCAGCACTATCTGCCGCACTCTCTTCGCCGTCACCGCTCAAAAGGCGTTCGAGGAGTGCTATCGCGTCGTCTGTCCACTCGTTATCAGCGTCGACACTTTCCTGTGTTTGCACTTGCTCGCCGTTGGCGTTTGGTTTTGTTTCTTCTGGTGGCGGAGGCTCCACTTGCGTACTAAATTGAACATGCTGATTATGTCGATCCACATAACGCGACAGGTACTCCAGGGAATTTTCCATTTGGTACAAATCGCGCACGCCAATACGCTGCTCCGTATCCAAACCCAGCGCACGCACATCAGAAGGAGACAGTTGTTTCCATGTCTGATCGACACCCTTTTCCTGTTCCAGCTTCCTCACTTCCGAAGGGAGCTTGCCAGACGCCAGCATACGCCATCGCCTGGTGGCATTCTCCACATGCTCCACACTAATTCTGTCGATAAAGTTTTCGGAGCGAATATCTTTGACGCCCAAAACCTCCCACATGTCAGAGCCGAGGTTCAGCACTTCACCTGTCGCAAACTTTCTTTCATTGTTGGGTATTTGCAAGTGCGTGTTGACAGTTTCATAAAATGCCTCGGCGGGACGCACGCCATCACCGACCATGCGGTCGTACATCATTAAGGCCGACTGCAACTGAATATCTGTGTCGGGAGTGCTTGCACCACTAATTCTAATTCCGCCCGGCGTATGCCCGAATACCGTCTGTAGATTACTTCGTAAAAGCTTGTTCTGCTTTCCACGGGGCGTGCCTCCACGGGCGCTTTTAATATTTTGCGTAAGCACCCCGTACGCCTTTCCGCCTATGATGCGGTTCTGGTATTGGCGGTGTACTTCTTTCTCCAGATGGTTCAAGTCTTGCTCGGTAAACGCATTCGTGATGCGCTCATTAAATTCGTGGACCGCTTGCGGATTATTGATAACATCGTTGCCCTCAATTTTTTCCCGCAAAATCTTTAGATCGCCCGGTTTAAGCTGTCGGGCGTCCAGCTCCAGAAGATCCAAGACGGTTGGTATCTCCATGCCTGGCGGAAGCGGCTGGCCTGGGTTTTCGAGCATCCACGCCCGACCCTTGTCAATCTTGCTAGACATAGTTTCAAAGGTTTGTTCCTGGGCTATGTTGACCGCCAGCTCGGCATCTCTTTCCTTTTTCATTGCTTCGTTATGGGCTGCGGTAACCAGGCGGTCTGCTTTGGCTTCGATCCGCGTGATCGTCTTGTCCCGTCTGTCCAGCGAGAGATTTGTATAGACGGGTTCATTTAACTCATTTACGCCCGTTCGCAACTCTTTTAAGAGAATCTCCAAATCGTCGGGTTCTCCTGCTTCCACGGCGTCGCTGACACGGCGGCCAATTCTGTAGACGTCAAGGTCTTGAAGGAAGTCCTGTTGTTCCTTGTTTATATCGTCAGCATCCCAAACATTCGCCATACCGTTGTCGGCGATTTCCTTTAGGCGTTTTGCGACATTCAGTTCTCGCGTCTCGTCATTTTCTATCTGCGCTATCCTAAAAACTTCTGACTTGCTCGTTTTGTCCCACTCGCCCTCGCTGTATTGCTGCCAGCTTGTGGTCAAGTTGGTCATAATCTGCGGCATGGCGGAAGCAATTGAGGAAGTCGTATTGCTGAGAAAGCGCCTGCGGACTACAGGGTCGGATATATTGCTTGCCTGCGCCTGGGCCTGCGCTAAAAGGCTCTGCTCCACCCTGGTGCGCTGGTCATGCAAGCCAAGCGTTTCGCCTGCTTCGTTTTGCCAGTATTTACTCTGCACATTTTGATACTTTGAGTTGTGAGCAGCCTGCGTCAAATGTGTGCTGAACTCTGCGTCCGCTGTCGCAACTTTTGTAGCACGTACCTGCTTGACCCCCTTCTCAAACCACTGCAATCCCTCGTTCATTACGTCAACGCCGAGCTGAGCATACGCACCAGCCGCCATGCCGAACTTTCCAGGGTCCGCACTGGAGCCGAGATACTGGCCGGACGTCTTGGTCGGCAGCGGGGTCTGTCTTCTATAAATGGGTATTTTCATACGTTACGCCCCCGCCAATAGCGAGGCACCTCTGGAGAATCCCTGCACCATAGTCGAGGCGGCCCTGTACCGTGCCGCTGTTTTGTATTGTTTGGCATACAGCCGCTCCAGGTTTGCATTCAGCCGGAAGTTGGTTGCCTGTTCTTGAAACTCGCCTGCTTCGACCGAGGCCACCATAGTCCGCCGCGCAATTTCCTCATCGGCCTCGCGTGCGCTTTCCTCCATAACCAGCCGCGCCGTTCCCGAATCTGCTACGACGCCAGCTTTGTTGTAGGCGACGATCGTGGGGGCAATCACTTCGCGCCTAAAGTCCTCACGAAACTCTACATTCGACAGCTTGTTAACAAGCGTGCGCCACTCCGCTTTTTGCTTTGCGACCTTTGCGTTGCGCTCCGCAATCTCTGCATTGTACTGCGCGGCGCGTGCCTGCGCCTTGCCTTGGGCACGTTGTCCCATAGCAGACATTCCTGCCCCAGCGACGGATGCTGTAGCACCTATTGCGGCCCACGTTACTGGATCAGCCATCTATAATCCTCGCATACATGTAATGATCTGATTTATCGGGGCCGTAGTTTCGCAACAGCCCCTCGCGTTCAAAACCTAGAAACTCCAAAAACCTTTGGCCCACTGTAAAGTCTTCCCGTGCCGTCGCCTGGATGCGGTGGTACTCATGTTCCTTCGACAGTGCGTCGATGTGCTTTTTTAACTGCACAATAACCGGGCGCTTGTGCTTGACGACCATGTCGCTTGACAAAAACCACGCCTCACCAAACCCAGGCCATATCGGGTAAATACCGCCAGACGCAATCAGGTGCCCGTTTGTGAGCAAAGAGAAGGCGTGCCCGGCAACCGCCATCTGTTTGACCATCTCTTCCTTCATCGCGCCGATCTCGGAATACTTCCGCGCAGCCGGGCGCGACTGCAAGTCGTCTGCGTGACCTGGGACAAAGTCGACCAACTTGTACATTATTCGTACGTCTGCATCCTTGCGAATATTCCGATTACAGTCATGGGCAGCGGGAGATCCTGTCGTACATAGATGTAGCCGTCCTGGTCATATCCGGCAGGCATGTCGATCTCTTTATCCCCCGTAAACAGCGGGATCGGTTCGTCCATTTCATCCGCTCCCGATCGGAACGGAATGCGATCGAGGTTCGTAAGGGAATTACCGACCAGTGCATTTACCGAGCGGTACAGTCTGAGGTTAACCTCGTCGATACGTTTAATCTTGCCTTGGGCGCTGCCGTCGGTTGCGCCAGCCTCAATACGCATAGTCTGCATCGTACTGTCGAAAGGCAAACCAGCGTGCGCCTTCGTCACACTTCGATCGAGAGTTACAGCGCCGGAGCTGACTGCTTTCTTGGAGTGCGTCGCACCGTTGCCGTTAATTGAAATGTTTTCCGCTTCCAAATGCGACAGGCCAGACAAACTTGACGCAGACGTGCCGGAATAGGTCAGGCCGCTGTCAACAAAAAATGCGTCCTCGACGTCGGAGCCAAAGTCGAAGCTTTTCAAGTACTCGACGTAGCGTTTGGTCGCCCCGTTTATCGTTCGGTTAACAATCAGCCACACTTCGTCCTCGGCCGTGCCGGGGATCGTCGCAATGCTTTCGACCAGTGCGTGCGACTGACTTGTCGCCGCCAGGCGTGTGTCGTCCGACGTCGCCACCGTCAGGTAGCCCGTGCCTGCGCGTGCTGTTTCAATTATGGTCACTACATTTGTCGAAACCGTCGCCGTAAAATCTGCATGTGCGTTGATTGCTGTTTGTAGCTTTGTGGCGCTCGTATTGTTGTCCGTCACGGGACGCCAATTCAACGCAGTCGACGGATCTGATGCGCCAACCGCTTCCGACGTAAAGGTAACTGTAGTTCCGTCCGACTTTTTTAGTTCTACAGTTGAGCCTACTGCCACATTCGCATAGTCGGTTATTGTGACCGTCGCAGTGCCCGACACGCCGCCGATCACATGGCGATGCCAGGCGACAACCTGTTCGTCGCGTCGATAGGTCATCCCCAAAAGTACGCCGTCGTTTCTCACCATCCAGGCGACACTGTCCGGCTCCTGGCCGTACGCCATTTCCTTAACGCCGCCCTCGGTCGCATGTTCTGCAAGTATGCTCAGATCCGGCGCAATGTAGCCGTCCGTATCAAAGTCATAGACCAGCTCGCGTATCTTTCGCGAGGCACGCTGTAAAAACAAAACCGCGTTTCCGCATTGGAGCGGCTGCACGTTCGCCGAGCCAAACGCCGACTGTTGTTTGATCTGTACATTTTTGGGCGTGATCGGTTCATCCGCGCCGCCAGCCCGTACGACAAACTCGCCGCCACTGGTTCCGACCAGCAGGGATCTGGAACTGGAGAGAAAGCGTATAACATTTACCTGGTTGGAACCGAGCGTGTACACCAGGGCACTGTCGTCGTCGGTGCCTGCTGTAAAGTTTTCAAAGTCTCCCGACACACTAAAGTACACAGTCTGGGGCTGCTCATCTGTCCCGGCGAACGTCAGGCGCTGCTCATAGAAAGCGACAGCGCGTGGATGACCAGTACGCGGGGAGAACGCACCTAGTGCCCACTCGTCGTCTGCCACTAACTTGCCAACAACTGTTATCGTTGCCGAGGCACTTTCATCGGTGACATCATCCGACGGCGCGAGCAACAGCGTGTCCTCGGTCGCCTTTACAATTAAATAGCTTTTGTTGTTTCCGCTGGTCGACGCTCCCGAAACGGTGATCTCCTGGTTGTCCTTAAAGCCCTCGTCGATCCAGTTTTTATTGCTGTCGACAATACGGTCGTTATGTTCGAGGCCCGTCGAGCTGGGGTCGCCTTCTGCAAAGCTTATGGTGTTGCTGGCGTAGGTCGGCTCCAGCTCGCTATCGAAGACATCGTTTTCCTGTACAGACGCCGTGCAAACCGTTGTGCTTGTGATCGCCGTTATTTTCGCGTACCCGTGGTGCAGCTTTATCAGGCGGCCCACGTCGGTGCTTTCAAAGCCGCTGCCGCCATTGATGCCCGTAACAGCAGAGGCGGTCACTGTGACCGACCCGGTACGCCCACTCGCGGTCAGGGTAGTGTCCGTCGTGTTGGCATCGAGGAACGGGCCTCGCTTAAAATCGACATCCGTTATCGTCCAGGCCGTGTGCGAAGTGCGTGCAATTTTGCGGACAGGCTTTTCGGGGTGGACGACATACATAACATCGCCCGATTGTGCAAACTTCAGCGTAGCTAGATCGGCGGTCGCATACGTTGTCGTTACCTCGACAGCCGTCGCGGGAGATCCAGAGGTTACCTGGCCGCCATCCTTGTAGATCCGAAAATAGTTGTTACCGAACTCCAGGACGTAGGCTTGTGTTACGTTAAACTGAAACGGCACCAGGCGCGTCTCCAGCGAACTGGTTTTTACTTCCGCCACAAATCGCGTACCAGGTCGGCGTGTGGCACCGCCGTGCGGGTGGATCAAAAAGTTCTCCAGGGTTTCGCACCCCTGGAAATACTTTTGCAAGTCCGTCCGGCCACTAAGGCGCGGCGATAACTCTCCCGCTACAAACGAAGTAAATGCAAAATTCGCGTTCGCCATCTACAGCCTCGAATTAACCAATAGATCAGCTTGTATCGAACCGCTCGCGGTTACGTTGTTCAAAGCCCCAGGAGTGCCTTCCGTCGCATCAATGAAACGGGCCTCGCTCAGTTTGTTGTCGTACAACTGGTACATCGCACCCGTTAAGCTGGTGGACTGCACCAGCGCATAGCTGGTGTCCGCCGCCAGACGTGCGGCAATCGCTTCGACCAGCGATTGGTCGTATTCGTTGGGGTCCATGACCCGCGCAATATAAATTAGATTAAGGGTGTCTTCGTCGCAGTGAATTTTTCTGCCCTCGACGCGGAAGTCGACGTCCAGGTATTCCAGACGGAGAACCCGTAGACAATATGGATCGGTGGGGAGAGTAAACTGATTGGTGAAACCAAAAGTCGGGCTGTCGCTGTCGGCGGCCAAAGTCGTCCGTTTGATCGCGCAGTTCCACGGGTGGGCCCGTAGCACGGCGTCGCGGACATAGTCATACCGCTGGTTGGTTATGCGTGCAGACTTGCTGTCTTCGCCGCGACTAATGATATTGCTCGCGCCCAGCATATTTAGTGCGGAGTTAATGATATCGACTTCACTCGCCATTC
>VTLG01014885.1_pt1 | contig 22944 bp, 26 predicted proteins | sample 4694571 | NCBI WGS metagenome assembly VTLG01 (sample SAMN12604809, study PRJNA352737) | marine metagenome | biome: ENVO:00000447; feature: ENVO:00000209|ENVO:00000569|ENVO:01000036; material: ENVO:00002151; isolation source: viral sequences binned using virsorter ...
CTTCATTATGTTTTATTTAATCCAAGTGTGAATGTGGCAATCCTTGCAAACAAGGCTGCTACTGCAAGGGATTTGTTAGGTAGGCTTCAACTCGCATATGAGCATTTGCCGAAGTGGTTACAACAAGGCGTTATGTCTTGGAACAAGGGCAGTCTGGAGTTAGAAAATGGTAGTAAAATACTGGCATCTTCTACTTCTGCAAGCGCTGTTCGTGGTGGTTCTTATAACATTATCTTTCTGGATGAGTTTGCCTACGTCCCAGCAAATGTTGCAGAACAGTTCTTTAGTTCAGTTTATCCAACAATCAGCTCTGGTAAAACAACTAAAGTGATGATTGTTTCAACCCCACACGGTATGAATATGTTCTATAAGTTGTGGGTAGATGCAGAAGAGGAGAGAAACGAATACGTTCCAATTGAGGTGCATTGGAGTGAAGTGCCTGGCCGTGATGAGGCGTGGAAAGAACAAACAATTAAAAATACCTCTCAATCTCAATTTAACACAGAATTTGAGTGTGAGTTTTTGGGGTCTATTGATACTTTGATCACACCGACAAAACTTAAACAAATGACATACAGGGCTCCGATACAGTCCAACGCTGGTTTAGATGTACATGTGCAACCAGAGGATGGTCACACATACATGATAACCGCTGATGTGTCAAGAGGAACCTCTAATGACTATTCTGCTTTTGTAGTTATAGATGTGACAGAGATACCATATAAAGTTGTTGCAAAATATAGAGATAACGAAATTAAACCCATGTTGTTCCCTGCAAAAATATATGACGTAGCGAGGGCCTACAAACATGCTTTCGTTATGGTTGAAGTAAATGACATAGGAGAACAGGTCGCTAATGCTCTACAGTTTGATTTGGAGTATGACAATCTAATTATGGCTTCCATGCGTGGCCGTGCAGGCCAAGTCCTTGGCGGTGGGTTCTCAGGAGGCCGAGCACAATTGGGAGTAAGAACAACTAAGGCTGTGAAACGTATTGGTTGTTCTAACTTAAAACAATTAGTTGAAGATAATAAACTTATTATAGAAGACTTAGAGGTTATCACTGAATTATCAACGTTTATTGTCAAAGGACAGTCGTTTGAGGCTGATGAAGGATGTAATGATGATTTGGTAGCATGTCTGTTTATGTTTGCGTGGGCTACAGACCAACAATACTTCAAAGAACTATCTGATCAAGACATTCGAGCAACCATGATGAAAGAACAACAAGACATGTTAGAACAAGACATGGCACCATTTGGATTTATTGTTGATGGTCTTGAGGAAGAAAATATCGGCCAAATAGTCGATGAATATGGCACCAGATGGAATCCCGTAGTGAGAGACTACGGCTCAGATTGGTAAAATACTACATAATATCTATAATATCATGTTCAAGTTTTATAAAACAGTTTGAACAAACAATCGTGGACTCACGCATGAGTTCGGTGACCTCTTGACGGCTCTCCTCATTCATGCCTTTTCTTTGTGTTAGTTTTCTAATTTTGTTATGGTGTGGATAGAACTTCAGACACGCTGTTTCACTCTCTCCACAATGTGAACAGGCCTTTTCGGCTAGATATTCGTTGAGCCATACAAGACGTTGACGATAGTTTCGTTTAGCAACTTTCTTGATCGTGTCTTTGTATTTTTCGTAATGTTCGTTCATAAATTTATTTATAAGTAAACTCGCATATAAAAAACTGGTTTAGAAAACATTTTTTTATAAATAATACTAAAGAAAGAGATAACTCTACGGTTAATAAAAGGAGTAAGGAAATGAGTTTTTTAGTGTCGCCAGGCGTACATGTAAGAGAAATAGACTTAACTAACATTATCCCTGCCCTCCAAACAAATATTGGTGCTATTGCCGGGCCTTTTGAAAAAGGGCCTGTTGCTTCAGTAACTAACATTGGATCAGAGGCAGAGTTGGTCAATATCTTTGGTGAACCAAATTCAAATAACTTTGAATATTTCTTCACTGCTGCAAACTTTTTGCAGTATTCAAACGCACTTAAAGTTGTGCGTTGCGAGTCTGGCGTGCTTAACGCTTGTTCAGAACTCGGACTATTAATTAGAGATGCAGATCACTACACCAACTCTTTCAGAGATGGTCAAGGTAGTGTCGGCCCATGGGCAGCAAGAAGTGCTGGTGATTGGGGCAACTCACTCGCTGTTTCGATTTGTGCAACGGCTACTGCATTCTCTCAAGATATCACAGGCGCTAACCAAGTTAATGGTGCGGCCTCAAGCGGCGCTACGTCGATTACAGTTGACGATGTTGACCTCGCAAGTAACGTGATCAACGTTGGAGACATACTTTCGTTCTTCACAGACAGTGGTTTCGGAACACCAGCTACAGGACATGCTGGTAAAGAGTACGAAGTTACTGCAAGAGATACTGCCAACAACACTGTTACAATTCGTGAACTTGATAATCCGAATGGTACAGGACTTGCTGCTTCTCTTGCTGACAACTCTTTCATTCGTCGCCGCTGGAAGTTCTATGACTTATTCGATTCCGCTCCCGGCACATCTGAATGGTCAGAAAATGAAGGCCGAGGAACAAATGACGAGTTACACATTGTCGTTTATGACACAACAGGTAAAATTTCTGGTTTTGCTGAAAGTGTCGCTGGACAAAGAACACTTGCCGTTCTAGAGACATATGCTGGATTGTCTAAAAATCCAAATGCTAAAACAGTTCAAGGCGGCACTAACTACTATGCAGAAGTTCTTTATACTCGTTCAGCTCAAATTTACTGGATGGATCATCTCGCCGCAGGGACTAACTGGGGCAGCGATCTTGATCTCAGCAATAACGTCATCTTGAATGCCACAGACTCAAGTGGTTCTGATGAGGGTAGTGCTGTTATCTTGGATGGTACAGATGGTTCTTCAACAAACGCTGGAGACAACGTAATTTTGGATACCAACGCTGGTTCTTACACAGCTGTTGATACACCAACATATGACGGTCTTACAGGTGGAACGGATGACTATTCTGTTACTTTGGGTGAGAAAGAAGATGCTTACGATCTCTTCGCAAATACTGAACTTCATGACATTAACTTTGTTCTTGGTGGCCCTTCGGTCACTGTTACAGGTTCTTCATTCGGCACGGCCGGTGATGAGTTTGATACACACGGCACAATGATCACTGATCTTGTAGAACTTCGCAAAGATTGCGTTGCTTTCATTTCAGCTGCTCGTGAGTCCGTTGTTAATGTTCAGAGTTCAAACACTCAAACAACAAACGTTAAAAATTCTTTTGATACATTGCCATCATCTTCTTATGTGGTTTATGATAGCGGGTACAAATACATGTATGACAAGTACAATGATGTGTATCGTTATGTACCACTAAACGGTGATATCGCTGGATTGTGTGCTCACACAGATAGAGTTGCTGATCCTTGGTTCTCGCCGGGTGGTTATAATCGGGGTAACATTCGTGGTGCAATTAAACTTGCCTACAACCCATTGCAAGCTGAAAGAGACATTCTTTACAAAGCTAGGATCAACCCTGTGGTTGACTTCCCAGGCCAGGGTGTGGTTCTCTTCGGCGATAAGACAGCACTAACAAGACCAAGTGCATTTGACCGCATTAACGTGCGCCGACTGTTCCTTGTTCTTGAAAAGGCAATTGCCACTGCTGCTAAGTACATGCTCTTTGAGTTCAACGATGAGTTTACACGGGCTCAGTTCCGTAATATGGTTGAACCCTTCTTACGAGATGTGCAGGGACGTAGAGGTATTACTGACTTCCAAGTTGTTGCTGATGGTTCAAACAACACTGGTGAAGTCATCGACCGAAACGAGTTTATCGGTGACATTTACATTAAACCAGCACGATCAATTAACTTCATTACCCTTAACTTTGTTGCGGTTCGCACAGGTGTTGAGTTCTCTGAAGTTATTGGTAAGTTTTAGAAGGAGGTAGAAACAGATGGTTGGAACAATTGACGATTTTCGGTCTAAGCTGATAGGTGGCGGCGCCCGATCAAACCAATTTGAAGTTCGCATAGTATCGGCCGGCGGAGCAGGTGTACCAACGTTCGACACTGAAAAAGGTGCGTTTTTGGCGAAAGCATCATCTCTACCAGCTATGGCAATAGAAGAGATTGAAATTCCATTTCGTGGAAGAACAATCAGAATTGCTGGTGATAGAGATTTTGCTGATCCTTGGACGGTGACATTTCATAATGACTCACTTTTTGATCTGCGTAATCAGTTAGAAGGTTGGCAAAATGCTATTAACAATCTTAGAACAGCAAGTGGACTGACAAGTTATTCTGACTATACAGCTGATCTGTCAGTCACGCAGCTTGATAGAGACAATTCGCCTTTAAAAACGTATGTATTTGTAAATGCATGGCCACAGTCAATTGGTGAAATTGCACTGGCTATGGAAAGTGCAAACGAAATTGAGGAGTTTGAAGTTACTTGGAGATATACACACTTCTTATCCTCTGAAGTCGAAGATGGCGGTCAGATACCGGCAGTTTTTTAATAGTGATTAAAAACCTACTAAATAACAGGTAGGAGATATTATGGCTGAACTTTTCGGATTCACGATTAATCGTGTTAAAAAGGATACGGGTGGTGAGCAAGTTTTCACCACCCCAACTCCTGATGACGGCGCAATAGATATCGCTGGTGGCGGTTTCTTTGGCCAAATTCTGGACACAGATGGTCGAGAAAAAACAGAACTAGACCTCATTCGTAGATATAGGGATATTGCACAACAGCCTGAATGCGACAGTGCGATTGAAGATATTATTAATGAGGCTGTATCATTTGATGAAGTATCAGAGTCGGTTACTCTTAGAACTGACCGGATGCCTTATCCAGAAAAAATCAAAAGAGCAATTAGAAAAGAGTTTCAAGAAGTCTTGTCCCTTTTAGACTTTGATGAAAAAGGCCATGACGTTATGCGTAGATGGTACGTCGATGGTAGAATTTTTTACCACAAAGTTATAGACAGTAAAAATCCTAAAAGGGGTATTGTAGACCTACGATACATTGATCCGACAAAAATCAAAAAAGCAAGACAAGTTAAAAAAGACAAAGACGTTAAAACCGGCGTGGATATGATCAAAAAGATTGACGAGTATTATATCTACAACGAGAAAGGCCTTTTCTCAGCCGGATACGGTGGTGCAAACCAAGGCCTAAAGATTGCTGCTGATGCAATCGCATATTGCCCATCTGGTGTCATTGACCAGAATGGTGGAAAGGTTTTATCTTATCTTCATAAGGCTATTAAACCTGTAAATCAACTAAGGATGATTGAAGATGCATTGGTTATCTATCGCATTTCGAGAGCGCCCGAGCGTAGGATTTTCTACATTGATGTTGGCAATCTACCCAAGGTAAAAGCAGAGCAATATCTTAAAGATGTGATGAATCGTTATCGTAACAAGTTGGTGTATGATGCATCCACTGGTGAGATTCGAGACGATAGAAATCATATGAGTATGTTGGAAGATTTCTGGCTCCCACGGCGAGAAGGTGGTAGAGGTACAGAAATTGATACTCTGTCAGGTGGTGCAAATTTAGGTGAAATTGAAGACATAGAATATTTCAGACAAAAGTTGTATCGTTCTTTGAACGTTCCTATTTCTAGATTAGAGGCAGAAAATAATTTCAGCCTTGGTAGAACCACAGAGATTACCAGAGATGAACTCAAATTTACAAAGTTCATTCAAAAGATACGGAAGAAGTTTACCGTTTTATTCAGTGATATTCTTAAAACGCAACTAATTTTGAAAGGCGTTATCTCACTAGAAGATTGGGATAGCATGAAGGAACATATTCAATATGATTTTTTGAAAGATGGCCATTTTTCAGAACTAAAAGATGCTGAGTTGTTAAGAGATCGTATTGATGCCTTAGATAGCATTCAATCTTATATCGGAACATTCTTTAGTAAAGAGTATGTGCTTAAAAATGTTCTTCGCATGAATGATTCTGAAATTGATGATATGAGAGATCAAATTGCAAGGGAACTGGAGACAGACCCAATGGATGGTGGTATCTCAATTCCACAAGGTGGCGATGGTGTTACCCGTTATCCTTCAGATGGCTCTGGTGCTCCTATCGGTGCTGATGATTATGATACCTTCCACGGTGCCGAAGACCCAGAAGATGAACTGAAAAAAGCGCAAGCGCAACAAGCGAAGGCGGATGCAGGGTTAAAAGATGCTGATGCTGAAACAAAGAAAAACGGAAATGGAGATAAATAATGAGTAAAGAAATTGTAGATGCACTTTCAAACGGTGACAATTTAGAGGCTGAAAAAGTTTTTAACAGTGCCATATCGACCAAGGTTGGAGATGCTTTAGAAACTCGCCGAAAAGAAATGGCTAAAACATTTGTTAAGAGTTTAGAAAATGAAACGGATTGAGGAAATTTATGAATCTACAGTTGTAGAGAAGGGTGAGCACAGAAAATCGAAACAATATAAGCGTCTTTCACCGAAAATAAAGGACGCCGTAGATGAAATTTTTGCTAAAATGGATGCTAAACCTTCAGATTTCCTAAATAGTTTTGAGAAAACTATATCTGATATTTCAAGGAAATACAAGGTTCCAGAAAAGGAACTTCTGTCATATTTTGAAAAAGAAATGCTTTCGATTTAAGGAGTTAGAGGATGGCTGTTGCAACTAGAACATTAAAAGATACAGTGGTTAATGCCTCCGGTGCTGGTGGTAAAGTTACCATTTTGGTTAATTGGGATGATGAAGCTTCTTCAAACAATAATATCTTAGATGCTTCTGGCCTTGATGGCCATGCAAATGGTGCAAAATTAGATATCACTCGTATCTGGTGGGCAATCAACTCTGGCCCTACAGATGACGATAAGAACTGGGCGTTCATTGAATTTAAAGGCGCATCATCTGATACTCTCGCAATCAATCTTGCTGGAACTGGACATTATGATGGGACGGCGGGGCCCATTACTAATAACGCAACAAATACAGGTGCAACTTCTGGTGACTTGGAGTTAAGTTTGCGTAACTCTTCTGGTTCAATGATTATTGAACTTCGTAAAGATGAGAACTTTACATCATAGGGGATAGACATGGAAACAGTAAAACTATTTTCAGAGGCCGTAGAAGAAGTAGAATATATCTGCGAACAAAAAGAAGACGGTAAAAAGAATTATGCGATCAAGGGTATCTTCATGCAAGCAGATGTGAAGAACCGTAACGGCCGTGTTTATCCTATGGAAGTCCTTGAAAGGGAAGTTGCAAAGTATAATAAAAAGTTTGTCAACGAGAAACGTGCGTTTGGCGAACTAGGCCACCCAGATGGCCCAACCGTGAACCTCGAAAGAGTGTCACACATGATAACATCATTAAAACCAGATGGTAAAAATTTTATTGGTGAGGCAAAGATTATGTCTACACCAATGGGTGAAATTGTTAAAAATCTAATGGACGAAGGTGCTAAACTTGGAGTCTCCTCAAGAGGGATGGGAAGTCTTGTACAAAAGAACGGCGCCAATTATGTGAGAGATGATTTTTACCTAGCAACAGCTGCTGACATTGTGGCCGACCCTTCTGCACCAAATGCTTTTGTAGAGGGTATTATGGAGGGTAAAGAGTGGGTCTGGAACCACGGTGCGTTAGTTGAAGCACATGTTGCGAAGTTAAAAACAGAATTTGACGTTAAGCAGCGTCAAAGACAGGCGAATGTTGAAGCGTTAGAGTTCGCCAAATTCCTCAAAATGTTGTAAAGTATAAATAATATAATTGCAAAAAGGAGACAATTCCATGTCCGAATTAGATAAAACAATTGAGGAGCTTGAAGCTGAGGTATTGGCGGAACTAGAAGAAGCCAGTCAGCCCGATGATTCGGGCGGGAAGGCAGATGCTCCTGCAAAAGTAAAAGCGAATCCAGAGGAAGAGCCAGAAGAAGACCTAGGCGGGGCAACACCCGAAGCTAAGGTCGAAGCTGGTGCTGACGAGGATCGTAATGAAAAAGCCATTGGTAAGAAAGCAGCTGCGTCTGCTGATGAAGTCAGTGGTGACGATCAACAAAAAAATGAGGGTAAACCTCAAAAGATGGTGAAGGGTCACGGTAAAGACGATGGCACACCAACACCAAATAAATCACAAGCCATGGCTGCTGGTTATGAGGCAGAAGGAGATGAAGAACTCTCTGAAGCTCGCATGACCAAAGAGATGATGAAGAAAGAAATGATGGGTAAAATGGAAGGTATGAAAGCCGTCCAACTCAAAGCAGCTTATGAAATGATGATGAAAGATGACATGCATCCAGAAGAGGTCGATGAGGCCGCTGAAGAGTTGAAGAAACTCAAAGCTGAGAAGGATGCTATCGAAGAGAAGATCAAGTCTATTTCTGTAAAAGAGGACGTTGACGCTCTTGTAGAGGGTGAAGACCTCTCTGAAGAGTTCAAGGACAAGGCAGCGACAATTTTTGAAGCTGCTGTAAAATCAAAAATTCGTACTGAAATCGTGCGTATGGAAGAAGGCTACGCCGTTGCTCTTGAAGAAGCTAAAGAGACAATCAGAGAAGAGTTAGGAGACAAAGTTGACGACTACCTCGGATATGTTGTTGAAGAGTGGATGAAAGAGAATGAATTAGCGGTAGAACGTGGTCTGAAGGGTGAAATCGCCGAGGACTTCATTTCTGGTCTAAAACAATTGTTTGAAGATCATTACATTGATGTTCCCGACGAAAAGTATGACGTTCTAGAGGCTCAAGCTGAGAAGATCAGTGAGCTGGAAGAAAAACTCAACGCAATGATCGAAGAGAACGTTGAGAAGAAAAAAGTGGTTGAATCTCTTACTAGAGATCAGGTTACCAATGAAGTTTCCTTTGACCTAGCTGCTACTGAAGTAGAGAAGTTCAAGTCGCTTACAGAGGATGTCGAGTATACGGATGCTGATAGTTTCCGTGCCAAGCTTGATACCTTGAAGGAAAGTTACTTCCCTAAAACTGGTGGGGAGAGTTCTTTCGTGATTGATGATGATAATGGTGAAACTGCACAGGACATTGATACGACTGAAAGCATCAAAGCTTACATGTCGGCAATCAGTCGGTCAAAAAGTGCATAATTTATAAATAACTGTAGAAAAATAACAAGGAGAAACAAAAATGTTTCAGACAGAACATCTACAAGAAAAGTGGCAGCCAGTCCTAGAACACCCCGATCTTCCTAAGATTGAGGATTCCTATCGCCGTGCAGTCACAACTGTTATCCTTGAGAACCAAGAAAAAGCTCTCATGGAAGACCGTGCTTTCCTCTCGGAAGCCGCTCCTACTAACTCCACTGGTGGTTCGATTGACAATTGGGATCCAATTCTGATTTCTCTCGTTCGCCGTGCAATGCCAAACCTGATTGCGTATGACATTTGTGGTGTCCAGCCAATGACTGGGCCAACGGGTCTTATCTTCGCAATGCGGGCTTCGTTCCTGTCTTCGGATGGTGCAGAAGCGTTGGTTGACGAAGCAATGCCTGGTAAACAGGGTGCTTCTAACCAGAACGCCGCCGGTACAACTGGTGGTGGCGATGTTGGTGCTACAGAGACAAACCCTGCCGTTCTGAACGACAGTCCTTCTGCTGGTACTTACACATCTGCAACAGGTATGACAACGGCACAAGGTGAAGCGTTGGGTGATACATCCACAAACGCATTCGCTGAGATGGCGTTCTCCATCGACAAGTCAACCGTTACGGCGGTGACTCGTGCTCTGAAAGCTGAGTACACGATGGAACTCGCACAAGACCTCAAAGCGATCCACGGTTTGGACGCTGAGACGGAACTTGCGAATATCCTGTCTTCAGAAATTCTCGCTGAAATCAACCGTGAAGTTGTTCGCCGTGTTTATGTTGCTGCTGTTAAAGGCGCACAGGTTAACACAACAACTGCCGGTATTTTCGACTTGGATACAGACTCCAACGGACGTTGGTCGGTTGAAAAGTTCAAGGGTCTGATGTTCGGCATTGAGCGTGATGCGAATGCTATCGGTCAACAGACACGCCGTGGTAAGGGTAACATGCTCATGTGTTCCGCTGACGTTGCTTCAGCGTTGCAGATGGCTGGCATCCTCGACTACACTCCGGCTCTTAACAACAATCTTAACGTCGATGACACAACGACAACTTTTGCTGGTGTTCTTAACGGACGCTACAAAGTGTACGTTGACCCGTATGCCGCTAACGTTGCTGCTTCGCAGTACTACGTTGTTGGTTACAAGGGATCATCCCCGTATGACGCTGGCATGTTCTACTGCCCATACGTTCCTCTCCAAATGGTTCGTGCGGTTGGTGAGCAGACCTTCCAGCCAAAAATCGGCTTCAAGACACGTTATGGTATGGCTGCAAACCCATTCGCTCAGACTGCTGGTGCAGTTGCGGCTGGTGACACAGAAAATACTGATGCGTCGATTGATGATGGCGTAAACGTTTACTACCGTCGAGTAAAAGTCACCAACCTTATGTAAGAAAAATAAGGTGACTTATAAACTGGGGGGGTCTTTTGACCCCCCCTTTTTTTTGTTATAAATATAGATAAAGGAAACTAATATGGCAACTGAAGGCCCTCTTTCTAGACAACCGGATAAGTTAGACTACGCAAGTCCAACTCAATTTAGGTTTGTTATAAATCAACTACCAAAGGTGGAGTATTTCACCACAGCTTGTAATGTGCCTGGCATTGCAGTTGATGCAACATCATTTGGGACTCCGTTTACACCAATTCCAATAGTTGGAGATGTAGCTACATTTGAAGACTTTACTTTGTCGTTTATTGTTGATGAGTTTCTTGAGAACTATTTGTCAATGTATAATTGGATTACAGGTCAAGGGTTTCCACAAACCAGACAACAGTTCATAGATTTTAGAGATGAAATCTCTGAAACTGGCAGCCTAAATACTACTAAAGGAAGTACAACAGGCGACAGATCATTAGTATCAGATGCAACTTTAACTATTCTTAGTAATAAAAATAATCCTATCATAGAGGTTAGATTTAGAGATATGTTTCCTGTTGCTCTTGGTGCTTTAGATTATGACCAATCAGCTGATGATGTTACTCCCATATCAGTGGAAGCAACATTTAAGTATCAACAGTATCAGATTTTTGCAATTACATAATGGAGAATTAATGGACAAGTTAAGTGAATTGCAGGCGGAAGCCAAAGAAGACCTTATTATATTAGATGATGAAGACCTACACCAACAATCTTATAAAAATCAGATCATCAAACCAAAGTGGTTAGACTATAAGTCTAAGTACCGAATGCTCATGTTTCAAACGAAAGCACAACACAAGAGGTTGTATCGTGAGAAGTGGGAGTATTACGGTGGCAAGGCTGATGCAAAGGTCTATGCTGCTAAACCATTTGATCTCAAGGTTTTAAAAACTGATCTCGGCGTTTACATAAATTCTGATGAGGATATTATGGAAATAGAGATGAAGATAGAATATTACGAAACACTTGTTCAATTTATTGACGGTGTTATCAAGTCAATAGATAATCGCAGTTGGGATATCAAACATGCACAAGATTGGAAGAAATTTTTGGCTGGAGGCTTCTGATGTTAAACAAGTGGATAGGATATTATGATAACGTGATTCATAGAGAGGATTGCGATTCTATAATAGTCCACCCTTGGGTGTGGAAAACGTCAACATACTCTAGTAACGAAGGGGAAGTAAAAAAATCCAATGAACGAGTTCGGATGGATGAATGCTGGTGCAAATCAAAAGATAGTTCCTATGAGTTGCTTAAAAAATCTGTAATTAAAGTAATGAATCAATATGCAAAAGAACAAGAGAATTTTTCTTGTATACACCATACGGATTTTAGATTAAATCGGTATGGTAAAGATGGGTTCATGTCAAAACATTGTGATAACATTCATCACTCACATGGCCAACAATACGGTTACCCTCAAGCTACGGTTTTGTTTTTCTTGAATGATGATTATGAAGGAGGAAATTTTTATGTGTCTGATATAAACTATGGAAAACCCAAAGTTGGGTCAGCAATAATTTTCCCATCAAACTTCATGTTTCCACATGAAGTTAAAAAAGTGACAGAAGGTGAAAGGTGGAGTATAGTATCATGGTTGATGTAAAAGTTGAAATAAATGAGTATGCAGCATTCCCTACAATGGTTTACAAATTTAAGGCTAATTTAGGAGCTGACATTCATAATCAAATGGCAACATATATTAAAGTTAAAAAAGATATGCAGACAGAGGATGATCTATATAAAATATCTACCTTCAAGCCATTGGTAGAAACAGTTCAACACACGATGAAAGATTGTCTAAAAAAATTAGAATATGATTACGACAAATTAGAAATGACAAGTATGTGGGGCAACAAACTTAGCCCAGGCGAATCACATCCGCCGCACACACATTCAAATAATTTATGGTCTGGTGTATATTATGTTGAAAGTGGTAAGGGATCGTCTCCCATACAATTTTTTGATCCTAGAGCTCAGGCCCATGCCATGCAACCAAAGAATAAACCAAATTGGCAAAATTCTGGTATGTTGCAGTTTAATGCTGAAGTTGGGACAGGACTAATTTTTCCAGCGTGGTTGATGCACTGGGTTCCGCCGACTCAAGCTGATAGAATAAGTGTGTCTTGGAATATACTCCTTAGAGGTGATTATGGTTCTAGACTAGATTATCAATATGCTTATCTCTAAGAAAAATGAAGTTTATATAAAACTCCAAGATACAGAGCCATCTACGGCCGCAGAGTTAAATGATTTCTTCACGTTTGAGGTGCCAGGATTTAAGTATATGCCAGCCTACAAAAATAAAATGTGGGATGGTAAAATACGTCTGTATAATATTGTCACAGGCGAAATCTATATGGGACTTCTTCCATACATAGAAGAGTATCTAGAAAAAAATGGAGTTGACTATGAACTTGAACAGGGACTCAGAAATGAAAGAGAGGTGGCCAGAAGTGTGGTGCAAGGCTTTGTACGAGGGCTCAGACCCACTCTCAATGGACGAAGAATTAAAACACGAGATTACCAAATTGATGCCATCACCCATGCTATTGCCACAAATCGTTCTCTGCTTATTTCTCCTACTGCTTCCGGTAAGTCGTTAATAATATACTGCCTAGTTCGATATTACCAGATGATGGAACTAAAAACTTTAATACTGGTTCCTACAACTTCGCTTGTCGAACAGATGTATAAAGACTTTGAAGATTATGGTTGGAGCTCTGGAACTTACTGTCAAAAAATATATCAAGGTCATGATAAGAAAGTTACGAAAGATGTAGTCATATCAACTTGGCAATCTATTCACAGAATGCCGAGGCCGTACTTTCGACAATTTGGTGCGGTATTTGGAGATGAGGCACACCTATTCAAAGCAAAGTCTTTGACAGGCATTATGACAAAACTTGATACTTGCAAATATCGTTTTGGTTTGACAGGGACATTAGATGGGACGCAAACACATAGGTTGGTATTAGAGGGTTTATTTGGAAAAGCAAAATACGTTGTCACAACAAAAGAGTTGATAGATAACAAAACGTTATCAGAGCTAAGCATCAGATGTATAGTTCTGAAATATCCAGACGAAGATAGAGAAATAGTAAAGGAGTTCGATTATGGAGCCGAATTGGAATACATCGTCACTAAGATTGAAAGGAATACTTTTTTATGCGATCTTATGGGCCATTGCAATGGGAACACTTTGTGTCTTTTCCAGTTCGTAGAAAAACATGGCGAACCGTTATACAAACTAATAAAAGATAAATATAAGGATAGGAAAGTATTCTTTGTCTATGGTGGTGTCAATACCGATACTAGGGAACAGATAAGGGAGATTGTAGAAAATGAAGAAAATTCAATTATCGTTGCCAGCTATGGCACGTTCAGCACTGGTATTAACATTAGGAATATTGACAACATCGTGTTCGCAAGTCCCTCAAAAAGCAAAATCAGAGTGCTTCAGTCCCTTGGGCGTGGTTTGCGAGTTGGAGACAAAAGCAAAAGTCTCAAAGTCTTTGACATCTCCGACGACCTTACCAGTAAATCCTCTAGGCTCAATTTTACGTTAAGGCATTTTCATGAGAGACTAAATATTTACAATGAACAAGGCTTCAACTATAAAGTAGATAGGATAAAACTATGAGAGAATCAATAAGGGTCTTCAAATTGTCGAACGGCGAAAATATATTGGGCGGTGTTTTTGATAATGATGACCTTTTCGACTTTGAGAAACCTATACAAATAAGTTTACCATTAAAAATGATTGTTATTCCTAGAATGACAAAAAATGGCCCAGCAGAATCCTTGAGTTTGTCGCCATGGGTTCACCCCATGACAGAGGATGAATATGTTGATATCAATCCAAAGAATGTTATCATGACAGCTGAGGCCTCCGTAGGATTAAATAGATACTATATTCATTGCATAAAACAATTCGATTTCAAAAATGAACCTTACGAGGAGCTTGTAGGCCCCAGTGAAGTAGAATTGGATGAAGTAGAGGTAGAAGAAGCTCTAGATCAATTAACTGATCCAGATAATCCAGAAACTATTCATTGACCCAGCGACAAGCTAAATGTACACCTATTTTTGCAACTTGTCAATGCCCCAAGGAGTATTGACTTTTCAGTAGTGTTTTGTTATTATTAGTAATACTTTTGAGATACAAAGGAGCTGAGATGGCAAAAAAGAAAAGCACTCACTATGTGGACAACAAAAAGTTTTTGGCCGCAATGACAGAGTGGCGAAAATTGTGTAAAGACGCTGAAGAAGAAGGTGAGGAAAATCCACCACTAACTAATTATATTGGTGAGTGTTTTTTGAAGATTGCAACGCACTTATCTTATAGGCCAAATTTTATTAATTATTCGTATAGGGATGAAATGATTTCTGACGGTATTCAAAACTGTTTACAGTATGCTTACAATTTTGATCCAGAAAAATCTAAAAATCCTTTCGCATATTTTACTCAAATAATTTACTATGCATTTCTACGAAGAATCCAAGCTGAGAAAAAACAAGTACATATTAAGAACAAGTCAATTGAGAAACAACACTATGAGGCATATACCACTATGCCGGGTGATAGCACAGTCTATAATATTGACGAGACTTTGATGAATAATATGTTGCCAGAAGAGGATGTGTATAAACCAAAGAAAAAGGTTTCATCATCTAAAAAAGGCCTAGAAGTTTTCATGGAGGGCGAAGATTGAAAATAGCTCTAATTACGGACACACACTTTGGGGCAAGAAACGACAATCTAAACTTTAACGAATACTTTTATAAATTTTATGAGGAACAATTCTTTCCATATTTGAGAGAGAATAATATTACTAATGTCATTCATCTTGGCGATGTTATGGATCGACGGAAGTACATTTCTTATAGGATTGCAAAAGATTTTCGTGAGCGGTTTCTTGATAAGTTTGATGACATTCAATTCCATATGCTGGTTGGTAATCATGATACCTACTACAAAAATACCAATGATGTAAATTCTTTGGCTGAATTAGTGGACGGTAAGTATGATAACATAAAAGTATATCCAAAAGCCACAGAAGTTATCTTTGACGGTTGCAAGATTCTGTTTGTCCCTTGGATTAACTCCGATAATATGTCACATACAACAAAGATGTTGAAAACGTCTGATGCTCAAATTTGCATGGGACATTTAGAGTTGAATGGCTTTGCGATGCAAAAAGGCATGATCATGGATCATGGTTGGGACAAAGAAGAGTTTAACAGGTTTGATATGGTCATGAGTGGCCATTATCATCACAAGTCAGATGATGGTCAAATATTCTATCTTGGCACGCCATATGAAATCTATTGGAACGATTGGAATGACCCGAAGGGGTTTCATGTATTTGATACAGAGAAGAGAGAGCTTGAACGTATAGTAAATCCACATAAGATATTCAGTAAGATTTACTATGATGATGCAACTAATGATTATAGTCATATGGTTGGCCCTGCTAGCACGGCACATGATTTTGAAAAGTATAAAGACAAGTATGTAAAACTGGTTGTGGTAAATAAAAAGGATTTATATCAGTTTGATAAATTTGTTGATAGGCTCTTAACAGCAGACTGTCATGAGGTTAAGATTGTCGAGGACTTTTCTGACTTAGACGCAAGCAATGTATCTGATGATATTGTCGAGAATACACAAGACACTATGACACTACTGGAGCTTTATATTGATGATTTAACAGTTGATCTAAGTAAAGATAGACTTAAAAATACAATGAGAACTCTGTATACTGAAGCACAGGATTTAGAAATATGAATGATGAGAACTTGATAAGAGAGATTTATTCTAGTGAAAAAATTGAAGCTTATAAAGAAATTAAAAGGTTTCAAAATAAAATTGGAGTATCATTAGAGAATTATATTAACAGTTTTCAATTTCCAGATAATATTAGATTTGTGGGTAGAGATAAAAACAAAATAGAAGGTGTTGATTATGTTGTTAACGGTGAACATTGGTCTATCAAAAATGCTTGGAATACCGATAATTCCTCAACAATAAAATTTAGACAGGACAGAGGCATAAAACATTGGTATAGGTTGAATAAAGACAATAGCACTAATTGGCATACACTTTTTCTTTCTGGCCCATCAGAAAGAGGGTTTATAGATTTTCTTGGTGGCAAACAACCGTCAAGCTTGGAGGCGTTTTTCAATTGATTCATTTTAATTATGTTAGGTGGAAGAACTTTTTATCAACTGGTAATAACTTCACAGAAATACAACTAGACAGAAATTCAACGACATTGATTATCGGAGAGAATGGGGCTGGTAAGTCAACTATTCTTGATGCTATATGTTTTGGGTTGTTTGGTAAGCCGTTTCGTAATATCAAAAAAGGCCAACTTCTCAACTCTGTCAATGAGTCTAACTGTGTTGTCGAGGTAGAGTTCAAAGTTGGCGGTAAAGATGTGAAAGTTATTCGTGGCATCAAACCAAATAAGTTTGAGATTTACATCAATGGTAAAATGTATAACCAAGATGCAAACGCTCGAGACTATCAAAAATACCTAGAACAACAAATCCTCAAGTTGAACTATCGTAGCTTTACTCAAGTGGTTATTCTTGGTTCATCTACGTTTGTGCCTTTCATGCAGCTCAAGGCTCGTCACCGTAGAGAGGTTGTCGAAGAGATACTTGATATTCAGATTTTCTCTCTGATGAATATGATACTAAAGCAAAGACTAAAAACAATTGAAGCAGATTACAGAGAGCTTGACTATAAACAATCACTGACAAGTGAAAAATTAAAACTCAAAAGAAAATATATTCAAGACCTTCAAGATAATCGTAGAAAACTTATTGAAGAAAAGACCTTGTTAGTTAGTATCAATGAGGAAGAGGTATTCAAAAAGAAAAGAAAGATTGCTGACCTTCAAGATGATATTGAATCTATGCATGAAAAGATTTCAAATTCAACAAAGATTACTAATCAATTTGATAAGTTGAATGATCTAAATTCGCAGTTAAAAACAAAGCACAAGTCACACAAGAAGCTCGTTAAGTTTTTTGAGGAGAACGAAGACTGTCCAGTTTGTCAACAACACATTGATGAAGTTTATAAAGACACGATGATCTCCAGAGAAAATGAAAAATCTGATAAACTCACAGTTGGAATAAAAGAGCTTGCTGATAAACTTGAAGCAACTAAGGTTAAGATTAATGTAATCAATGAGGTTAACCAAAACATACAATCAAATAATGTTGAGATTGCAAAAGAAAACAGCTCAATTGGCGAACTAGAAAAGTTCAATGCAACGTTGCAAACAGAAGTTAAGCAACTTGAAGAAGGACATGTAGATCAAGGTGACCACGAACAGGTTGAAAGTCTAAACGAAGAATTTAAGATGGTTAGTGATGAAAAGGAAAAGTTGCGTGAAGAAAAGGTGTATGCTGAGGCCGCAAGGTCTATGCTGACTGATCAAGGCATCAAAACAAAAATCATCAAACAATATCTTCCTATCATGAATAAGCTTATCAATACATATCTCTCATCAATGGAGTTCTACGTTAACTTTACATTGGACGAGAACTTTGATGAAACAATTAAGTCAAGGTATCGTGATGATTTCACATACGCATCATTTAGTGAGGGTGAGAAGATGCGTATTGACCTTGCATTATTATTTACTTGGCGAGCTGTTGCCAAAATGAAAAATAGCACAAATACAAACCTTCTCATACTTGATGAAATTTTCGACAGTTCTCTTGATGGCACTGGCACAGATGAGTTTCTAAAAATTCTAAACACACTCGGTGATGAAAATGTTTTTGTAATCAGTCATAAACAGGATGCACTTGCAGACAAGTTTAGAAGCACAGTCAAGTTTGAAAAGATTAAAAACTTTAGCCACATATCGGAGTAAAATATGTTTATGAAATCACTAAAACTACAATACGAATCAGAGATTGCGAAAGCAAAAGATAACATCGAAGTTTACATGAGTAACCCAGCTGGTATAGGTGAACATCCTGACCTAGCTGCAGCAATTGACAGTCAAATAGAAGTAATCGCACACGCAGAAGATAAGCTTAGTGTCATAACAAGTCACTATGGCCATAGAGTTTAGATGAAAAAGAAAATTCATATCAACATGCACAAAATTCGTGCAAATAAAAAACACGGTACAAAAGAGCCAGTAATCACTGTGAAAACCTATAAGACAAATACCTATGCTCATGAGGTTGAAATATTAGGTGAAAGCAAGGTTGTTTACTCGCCGGACAAACCCCTGTCATGTGGTGCAAGAGTGTGGATTGAAACTGATGCAGAGGTGAAGGTAGATGGGCAAGCGCTCGGACTTTGAACGTAAACCTAGAGACTTCTATCCTACTCCGATGGAAGCAGTAGAACCTCTGTTGCCGCATCTTCCAGAGGGATTTAAGTTTGCAGAGCCTTGTGCTGGTAATGGTGCGTTGATTGAACATCTAGAGACAAAGGGCGTGTGTATGTGGGCTAGTGACATTGAACCACAGGCTGAGGGCATACATAAGAGTCCGTATGATGCACTAGGGTTTGATGAGTTTATTGAGTCAGACTACATAGTAACAAATCCGCCGTGGGATAGAACGATATTACATCCTATGATAGAATTTTTTGCACCCAAGCGCCCAACTTGGTTATTGTTTGATGCTGATTGGATGCACACAAAACAAAGCCGTCAATACATGCCGTGGTGCAGAAAAATTGTCAGTGTGGGCAGAATCAAGTGGTTTGGTAATATGACAGGCAAAGATAATTGTGCTTGGTATCTATTTAAAGAAGTGTTTGCATGGGATGCAACACCGCCAGAGTTTATAGGGAGAATATGATGGTTGAGAGAATTGAAAATGCAGTGCCTCCGATGATTTTGGAGTATATTAGAACACAGGTTCAAAACGAAGAGCGGTGGAGCTTTACTTATCCTAAAGGTGCGGTGTTTGAGAAAAAGCACCCTAAACTTACCATATATGATGGTAGCCAGATTCCAGAGGCAAAGTTCCTTGAGGGCATTTCACATATGGTCTTATTGATGATCTACAATAAGATGCTCAAGGATGGCAACGATTTCTTCAAACCTACCATGCTTTGGTGCGGCGCAGCAATCAAAGATAAATTTCGGCCGGATAATCTCCATACTGATCATGAGGAAGATGTACCAAAGGGAATGAAGGTCATGAAACTTTTGGGATTGCTCCATGCCGAGTGGCCTGAAGAGAATGGCGGTCACTTCTACCATGGCGGTGAAGAACACACCTTAACGCCTGGCACGTTCCTATGTTTTGATCCACTAGTCGAACATCGAGCAACAGACATAAATACAACTGTAAAAAGAATAGCTCTTGACTTTACGGTATTTGCGTGATAGTAGTGTGATAAAAATGTCACACTTTGACCTAAAATCGAAAAAAACGACATAGAGTGCTATTTTTCGTTTGACAATATGACCTCTATGTAGTAGCCTGTATATAGTGAGAGAAACAAAGAGGTCACTATGACTGTTCCAAATCCCCTTCTTACCTTCACCGAATCAGAGTTCACCAAAGGTGTGTTTCGGGCCGAGACTAAATTCGGTACGATCACGTTAGTTGGTGCTGGTCGGGATGACAAATTTTCCATCTTTGATCCGAATGGTATGTCGGTGGACGTTGGTGAACGCCGTCCGTTCATTGATGCTGTCAACCGTGCAACTTTCATATTTGGTGGTTAAAAATAATGCTTGACAATATTTCCCTAGTATGGTAGCTTTAGGCATGATGAAAAACAAATCAATGATTGCCCGTCTTCTCGCTGAAGAGGATATCTTTGTCGTTAATAAGGCGATGGAGACTGCTTACTTCAATATTGAGAAACGTGAGTTGGGACTCCCCATCTGGAAAGATGAGATTTCCAAGGTAGAAGAAGAGTTGATGGTGTGCCATGAGATTGGTCACGCCCTTTGGACTTCTATGGATATGATGGAAAAATCCAAGGAACGGAAACTCAATGCTTCTTTTGTAAACATCCTTGAGGATGCTCGTATTGAGAAGTTCGTAAAGCGCAAGTATCCCGGCTCTGTCAATCTGTTCAAGAAGGGTTATGCCGCTCTTGCTGCCCGTGACTTTTTCGGGATTGCAGAAACGGGTGTTAACTCTTGCAATCTGATTGACCGCATCAATCTGTTCTTCAAGGGCCAGGATGGTGTTGAGTTCTCTGATGAAGAGGTGGTTTTCGTTAACCGTGCTGGTGCGCTCGAAACGGAAGACGAGGTTCTTGACCTTGCTGAAGAGCTTTACAAATACATGGAAGACAATCCAGAAACAGACAAGCACGATAATGGTGAGTCTGGTGAGGGAAATGGTGATGATGAAAATTCTGAAATGGATAGTGGTGATGATGATAGCATACGTTCTACTGGTGACTCTGATACTACTGGCCCTAGGCCTGGGTTAGGAGAGGAAGATGGAGAATCTGCTGATAGCGCATCTGGTTCTGACGATAGCACTGGCGACGATGATGCTGGTGCCGACGATACTGGAACTGATACCAGTGAAGGTTCGGAAGTAGGCGGTAACGCCACTTCTTCTGCCCCTGCTGGTGTTCCAGAAGCCAAGACTGACAAAGCTCTAAGTGACGGCCTGAAGTCTTTGGTAGATGGTTCTGCCACCGAAAAGGTTTATGCTCGTATTCCCAAGGTTGACTCTTCTGAGTTTATCGTGGATTACAAGACTGTTGTTGCCGAGTTGGGTGCTAGTTATCCCTCTGACGATAAATGGGTTTCTTACTCTTTGGGTGAAGTCAAAGAGTTCAAGAATGACTCGAAGAAGACTGTGAACTACATGGTCAAAGAGTTTGAGATGAAGAAGTCTGCTGACCAGTATGCACGGGCTGCCACTTCTAAGACCGGCACTCTGGACATGGGTGCGCTTCACACCTACAAGTTCAATGATGACTTATTCAAGAAAGTGACCACGTTGCCGGGTGCTACTAATCACGGCATGGTCATGATCCTTGATTGGTCTGGCTCAATGGTTGACAATCTGAAGGGTACGATTGAACAGCTGCTTCAGTTGGTAATGTTCTGCCGTCGCACCAAGATTCCTTTTGAGGTGTTTGCCTTCACCAGTTGCTACAAACTTGCCACTGGTTATTACAACCGTGGTGATTATCGTGATGTAAACTATGGTGAGGTTACGATCTCCGATAACATGAATCTTCTAAATTTCTTCTCCAGTAAAATGAGTGCTGCTGAAGAAGAGAAGATGATGCACTATCTCTGGATGATTGGTAAGCGTTACAATCGGACATATGAGAATTGGAGTGATACTGGCTTCCCTCTAAACCCGCCTTCACTCTATAGTCTGGGTGGCACGCCTCTGAATGATGCGATTGTTGTGCTGATGGATTTCTTGCCGAAATACAAGAAAGCGGCTGGTGTTCAAAAGATCAACACGATTTTCTTGACTGATGGTGCTAGCAATCAGATGGTTGGTGTTAAAGATACCAATGGAGAATCTGATTTTTATCAGGGTTTCAAAAATGATAATCTTTTGATTGATCCTGTTACTAACAAGAAATATCCGTTTTCGGGGCGTGATATCACTGGTATTCTTCTCAAGGCTCTAAAAGGTCGGGTGCCGGGTATGAATGTGGTTGGGTTCTTTCTTGCTGGTAGTGGTCGCAAGGGTGCTGTTAGTCGTCACACCTGGCGTTACATCCTACAAGATAGGAATAGTTTCTCCACCCATGTTGATTTCGGTGCAGTTGACCGTGCCATGGCAGAGATGCGTAAAAACAAGGTTGTGGTGCTTGAGTCTAATGGTTATGACCAGTATTACATTCTGCCGGGTGGCGGTGGTCTTGCTATTGAGAATGAGGGACTGGCTGACGATCTTGCTGGTGCTTCCAAGGCAAAACTCAAGACTGCCTTTGCAAAGTCCAATAAGGGACGCATCCAGAGTCGAGTGCTCCTCAACAAATTTGTTGGTATGGTTGCTTAATTAGTGCTTGACAGACCTTGCCCAGTATGGTAGCTTTAAGATAATGATGATGAAAACTGTGAAAGAGGTTCCTATGACCGTGAAGTTAACTCCCCGCAAAAAGTTGTTTGTCGAGGCTGCAGCCGAGATGTTCGGTAATGGTTCGACAATCAACAAGGAGCAGACTCGAATTGCTGCTGAGAAGGCGGATGTTCCGTTCCCTTCTTGGTTCCGTAAATCGTGTAAGGTCGGGTATAACATGTTCAAGTTGCCTGAACTTGACATTCCTGCTTTTGTCGCTGAGACGGTTGCAGCTGTAACTCCTGAGGCCGATACGGTTATGAACCTTGTCGCTTCTAATATGGAGAAGCAGAACTTGGTTCCGGCTCCGTTTGAAGGTTTCGTTCCTTGGGGTAACTATTCCAATCTCAAGAAGATTGTGAAGTCTGGAATGTTTTATCC
>VTLG01016610.1_pt1 | contig 22943 bp, 41 predicted proteins | sample 4694571 | NCBI WGS metagenome assembly VTLG01 (sample SAMN12604809, study PRJNA352737) | marine metagenome | biome: ENVO:00000447; feature: ENVO:00000209|ENVO:00000569|ENVO:01000036; material: ENVO:00002151; isolation source: viral sequences binned using virsorter ...
ATTCCTTTTTCTTTTTCCTTTCTTTTTTTTCCTTTTTCTTTTCTTTTTTCTTTTTCTTTTTTTTTTATTTTTTAATTTTTATTTTTTTTTTATTTTTTTTTTTTTCTAAGTAAATATATTATAGAATTTTGGAAAAACTAATGATACTGTATTTGCAATATGGTTAATTTAAAAATGAATAGATTTTATTATAATCCCCTACCTGAAAATTTAAAAATTGATAAAAGTAAAATTGATGGTCATGGCATTTTTGCAAGAACAAATATAATGAAGGGTATTGATTTAGGTTCAACACATATTAAAGTTCCGATGATATTTGGTTATGTAAGAACACCTCTTGGAGGTTTTGTTAATCATAGTAAGTCAAACAATTGTAAATTATTTGTTAAAGAAAGTTGGGACGATTATATAATCTATAATTTATTGACAATTAAAAATATAAAAAAAAATCAAGAGATACTTTTGGATTACGATAATTAATGCCTAGAAAATCAAATCAATTAAAATCTACTACTGAATTGACAGTGCAACAAAGACAATTTGTTGATATTCTTGTTGAGAACTGGGGAAATATATCAAAAGCTGATGCAGCTTCAAAAGCTGGTTATACATCTGAAAGAGGTAAACCATATGAACAGGCTAGTAGATTATTGAATCCTGACTTAAATCCTCATGTGTGTAGATACTTTGAAAAAAGAATGTCAAAAGAACAGGAAAAATATGACAAAGATAAATTGAGGCGTTTTAAAATCTTTGAGAGACTGAGAAATGGAGCAGAGATAAAAGGTCAATACACAGGAGCTATTAATGCAGAGTATAGAGCTGGTCAAATGGCAGGGATGTTTGTTGATAAAAAAGAAATTACTCATAACACTTTAGAAGGAATGAATCGAGAGCAGTTAGAAAAAAGACTGGAAGAGCTCGAGGGAAAAATAAAAGATGCATCAAATATTATTGATGTAACTCCTGAAAAAAAATAAAAAAAAAATAAAAAAAGACTTGCATCACTAGTAAAATGTGATATTATATAAGTGTGAGGAAATGAATTTTCACACAAACAACGGAGAAAAAAATGGAAAAAAAAATAAAAATATACAACGGCTTGTATAAGTACAAAGGTTATATAATCGATAGACAAGATGCTGGTGTAGATAAACCTTATGTGCACTGGAACATTGGTACAGAGGTTGCAATTCCAAATAGTGATAACACTGAAATTGAGTGGCACGATGGAGCTAATACCCTTAAAGATGCGATTGCATTCATCGACAGAACATACTAAATAGCGATATAAATAATAAAATTAAAGAGAGCTTCGGCTCTCTTTTTTTTTGCAAAAAAAATAAAAAAAAATAAAAAAAAAGTTGTATCACCTGTAAAATGTGATATTATATAAGTGTGAGAAAATGAATTTTCACACAAACAACGGAGAAAAAAAATGCTAAATAACAAAGAAAACTTAACAAAACAATATAGCTTCAAGGATTTATCTGGAGGGGAAAATAAAGATTTGTTTGTTCATCTCTACACTAATCCAAAAAATGGTAATCTTATTTTTGAATCTACAAAATATTTTGGAGGTACTCAAGCAATAAGAGAGTGGAAAGAATATGATGTAGAGCAAAAAAAATTTTTTGATATATGTGGAAGAGTATCTAAAAGTAAGTTCAAAAACTTTGATATTACAGAAGATGGAGTTTACTTTGAAATGGATTTTACAACACAAACAAACAAATATTTTAATTAAAATAAAAAAAGACTTGCATCACATATTAGATGTGATATTATATAAGTGTGGGACAATAAAGTTTCACACTTAAACGGAGAAAAAAATGAATAAAATACTTGAACAAATAAATGAAATATACTCTTACGACCCAGGTAACCTTTCTTGGGAAGATGCTTCTAAGATAAACCTTACTAATCTTGAAAAAAAAATACTTTCAAAATATGAGTATGATTTATCAGAATCTATAGCTAATGGTCTTTGGTGTACTCACGATTGGCGTGAAAAAGAGTTACTTGAAAATGCTACTAGAGAAAGAGGTGCTTTGTCTTCTTTAACTCAAAAAGGCATAATAGAGTGGGGTTGTGAAGGTTGGATACTTGGTGAGTTGGGTATAAGATGCCTTATACTTCATTGCTTAGAAAAGGGCACTCTTGAAAAACATATATAGACTAAATGGTCAAGGGGGAGTACCACAAATCTCCCCCAACTCTTACGGAGAAAAATATGCAAAAAAATAAAATAACAAAAGCAGTGGTAAATGGTATTGCTTATAAAGTTGAAGATGGTGATTTATATTATCTCGACACTGTTAATAACAAATATGAAATGGTAACTTACTTTGAGGATTTTTCTGAATTTGAATTACATTTTCTTAAAAGAACATTACCAAAGTTTAATTTGTATCATGGGGAGTATCTATAATGGGCAAAGTAAAACAAATGGCATTTGACCAAGAAGAAAAATATATTCAAAAAACAATTGAAGAGGGTGGAGATTCTCAACAAGAAATTTTAAATAACGTTTACAAAAGAGACATTCAATTTCACTCGCAAGACCAAATCGAAGATATAATTTTCGATTACTTACAAGAAAATAAACCATAGGTCAATCTTGCTTTCTTGCCTAATCTAATGTAAAAAGATTAGGCATGAGAGAATCACAATTGTGGAGGCATCTTGCCTCGATTCAAAAGACCAAAAGAGGTTGGCATTTTTTCAGAATAGAATCTAGTACAATCAACGGAATACCTGACGTTAACGGATGCATGAATGGCGTTGAAATTTGGCTGGAGTTAAAATCAGGAGAGAGCAAGAATTATGGTCTGTCAAAATATCAGATTAATTGGCACATAGAAAGACTATCCTGTGGCGGTAATGTTTTTATCTTGCTTTTCACCCCGAAGCTGAAAAGCCTGAAAATTCTCAGACTTGTTCATCAGGCGTTCATCTTGCGTCAAGAAATAAAGTTCGAGCTGCTTGGTTCCTGTAAATTTAGCGAAAAAAACTTAGAGCGATTGCTAACGGATGTGATAATATGGCAAAATTTAACATAATGTATATTATACGACAATTGGTACATGCTCCTCGGTTTAGAAGGCTCATATATTTTTTGGTTTTTGGTAGTTTTTTTTTAAATTTTTTCTCAGGTCAGAAAAAATATGTTACTGTCGGTTGACAGTATAGGTTGAGTTGAATACTAACATATAGGAAATAAAAGTCTAGCATGAAAAAAGATTTTTTAACAACAGATAAATTAAGGCTCGAAGTAGAGAGGTTATGGATACAACACATAAAGCTTTGTCAGGATAATTTTTTATATTTTGTTCAAGAGATGTGGCAAGATTTTATATGTCGTAAAGAAAAAGACCCGAGTCGATGGGGACATCATCAAATAATAGCAAAAGAGTTTACAAACATTGCCCATGAAAAAAAAGGAAGGCTCATAATAAACATGCCTCCAAGACATACTAAATCTGAATTTGCATCAATATATTTTCCTGCATGGATGATAGGCAAGAATCCTAAATTAAAAATTATGCAAGTATCACATAATACAGAACTTGCAGTAAGGTTCGGTTCTAAGGTTCGAAACATTATTGATTCACCACAATACAAACAAATTTTTGGTGATGTTAAACTTCGTGAGGACTCCAAAGCAAAAGGTAGATGGGAAACAAATCATGGTGGAGAGTATTACGCAGCAGGTGTCGGTGCGTCCATCACGGGTCGTGGTGCCGACTTATTGATTATTGATGACCCGCACACGGAACAAGACTCAATGTCAGACATGGCGATGGAGAGAGCTTTTGATTGGTACACTTCAGGACCTCGACAAAGATTACAACCTGGTGGTTCAATTTTACTTGTTATGACAAGGTGGGCGGAAGATGATTTAACAGGAAGGCTCATTAAAAATCAGTCTGAAGTAAAAGCTGACCAATGGAGGCAAATATCTTTTCCTGCGATTTTACCAAGTGGGAATCCTGTCTGGAATGAATATTGGTCTTTAGAAGAGCTAGAAAAAATAAAAGCATCATTACCTATTCGTAATTGGTCAGCTCAGTATATGCAAAACCCCACATCTGAAGAAGGTGCTATTTTAAAACGAGAGTGGTGGCAAGCATGGAAAGGTCCGACTGTACCAAATTTAATTCATGTTATACAAAGTTATGATACAGCGTTTAGTAAAAAAGAAACAGCCGACTATTCTGCTATTACAACGTGGGGAATATTTCATCCTGATGAAGCTACACCCGCATTAATTTTGTTAGATGCCATTCGAGGCAAGTATGACTTTCCTGAATTAAAAGCAGTGGCGATGGATGCGTATAAGTATTGGGAACCAGAAACTGTTATCATAGAACAAAAAGCAAGTGGTGAACCCTTGACTCAAGAATTTAGACGGATGGGTATTCCTGTTGTGCCTTTTGTTCCGAGTAAAGGTAATGACAAACATACCAGAGTCAATTCAGTTGCTCCTATATTTGAAAGTGGACAAGTGTGGTTTCCTTATGGTGAGCTGTTTGCTGATGAAGTTATGGATGAGTGTGCTGCTTTTCCTAATGGAGCAAATGATGATTATGTTGATTCAACTACCCAAGCTGTGTTAAGGTATAGGCAAGGTAATTTTATTGAGTTATACTCAGATTACAAAGAACTCGAAGATTTACCACAGAAGGAATACAGGTATTATTAATGATGAAATCAATTAGAACTTTCTCTAATCCTCTAAGTGAGATAGAAAAAGAAAGAAAAGAAAGAGAAAATAATAAATCTAATTCTAGAAATGAAATAGAAAAAGAAAGATTAAAAAGAGGGGTTCAGAAATATAAAACACAAAGACAAAAAAGAGATGAGGAAGATAGGCGTGTTGCTGATTCCTCGGCTAGTCCTTCAACGACCACGGAACAAGGTTTAAGTAAAGGTGACAAATTATTAAAAATCTATGAGACTATGGGTGGTGACCCTTTTGCTTTTTTCAAAGCACCGCCAGCTCCTGTTTTTCAAAGTCGTGATTTACTTGGTGAGATTAAAGAAAAAAATGAATCACTCAGAAGAAGTGGTGCTGCACAAAAAATGTTTCCTATGTATTATGAAAAAATTGGAGCTAAACAAGGAAAGTTTGTAAAGGCTAAATGTAAACTAGGAAAAAATAAAAAAACAAGGATTTATTAATGGCTGTAGAAAAAAACACGCAACCTGAAGAAAATCAGGAAGAGGCTAACGAGGAAAAAAAACAAGAGCTTGAAGTTGAAGTTGTTGATACTGACGAAGAGATGAGTCCTGAAGAAGTCGTTGACGCTCAACAACAATTATTAGAAGCATTTTATAAAAATGTTGCCACTGACCTTGATGAGCAAGTTTTGTCTCGTATCGCAAACGAACTCGTAACTGATTATAAAAAAGATAAAGAATCTAGAGGAGACTGGGAAAAAGGTTATACTTCAGGATTAGATTTACTAGGATTTAAATACAATGATGAAGGACAACCTTTTAAAGGTGCAAGTGGTGTAACACATCCTTTGTTGTCAGAAGCCGTAACACAATTTCAAGCACAAGCTTATAAAGAATTACTGCCTAGTGATGGTCCTGTAAGAACGCAAGTTGTCGGTGAAGTTAATTTTCAAAGAGAAGAACAAGCACAAAGAGTTAAAGAGTTTATGAATTATATGCTCATGGACCAGATGGAAGAATACACACCAGACTTTGACCAATTATTATTCTATTTACCTTTAACAGGTTCGGCTTTCAAAAAAGTTTACTTTGATGACATTATGCAAAGACCTGTAAGTAAATTTGTGCATGCAGAAGATTTAGTTGTTCCTTATTACGCTACCGATTTAAAAGATTGTGAACGAATTACTCATGTTATTAAAATGAGTGAGAATGATTTGTTAAAAAAACAACGCAGTGGTTTTTATAGAGATGTAGAAATCGCTCCGTCACAAATGGACGATGACCAGATTGAATCTAAATATCAAGAAATAGAAGGTGTAAGTCCCTCAGCAGACAAAGATTATCAATTTAATATTTTAGAAATGCATGTTGATTTAGATTTAGAAGAATATGAAATCGAAGATGCACCAAAAAATGTTAAAGTTCCTTACATTGTTACGATTGATGAAGGCTCTTCACAGATTTTAAGTATATATAGAAACTATCAACCTTTTGATGAGACCTATAAACGTAAAGAATATTTTGTACATTTCAAATTTTTACCAGGTTTAGGGTTTTATGGCTTTGGTTTAATTCACATGATAGGTGGTTTAAGCAAAACTGCCACAGCAGCGTTAAGACAATTGCTTGATGCAGGAACTTTAAGCAATTTACCTGCTGGATTTAAGTCTCGAGGTATCAGAATTAGGGATGAAGACCAGCCATTTCAACCTGGTGAGTTCAGAGATGTTGACGCACCTGGTGGAAATATCAAAGACCAGTTTCAATTTTTACCATTTAAAGGTCCTGATGCTACATTATTTAGTTTATTACAGTATTGCGTAGCTGCAGGACAGCGTTTTGCATCAATTGCTGACATGGCAATAGGCAATGATACACAAAACAGAGCCGTGGGCACTACAATTGCACTCTTGGAACGTGGCTCAAGGGTCATGAGTGCCATTCATAAGCGTTGTTATTACGCTATGCGACAAGAATTTAGGTTATTAGCCAAAGTTTTCTCAACATATTTACCGCCTTTGTATCCTTATGCAGTTTATGGTGGAAATCGTTTCGTAAAAGTTGCTGATTTTGGTGATGAAGTTGATGTTATACCTGTTGCTGACCCAAATGTTTTTTCTATGGCACAAAAAGTCACGCTTGCACAGACACAATTACAGATTGCACAGTCAAATCCTCAAATTCACAATGTTCGAGAGGCGTATAGACGAGTTTATGAGGCGTTAGGTACAAAACAGATTGATGCGTTGTTAAAACCTGATGAAATACCTCAACCTTTAGACCCAGCGATTGAAAATGCAAGAGCTTTACAGATGAAAGTACCAAAAGCGTTTCCTTTACAAAGTCACGATGCACATATCATGGCTCATACTGCGTTTATTCGCACACGCATGGTACAAATTAACCCTATGGTTTATGCTTTATTGCAGGCTCATATTTCTGAACACTTATCGTTCAAGGCTCGTGGTCAGGTATTACAGATTATGGAGAAAATGCCTGAGTTTCAAGAGTTAGCAAAAGTAAATATGGAGGCGTATCAAACTTATACAGAATCTATGGTTGCTGAAAGAGTAGCTGCATTGACTGCTGAGCTTCAAGAGCTTGAAAGAATACACAACGCTGACAAACAAGACCCATTAATTCAATTAAAACAACAAGAGATTGATTTAAAAGCTATGGATATGCAACGAAAAGTCGGTGAGTTTATTAGTGAGTCTGATAGAAAATCAAATGAGTTTGAACAAAAAATAGATTTAGAGAAAATGAAAAGAGAAGACGCTGAAGAATCTTCACAACAAAGAATTCGTGTTGCTGATGAGAAGCTTGACGTTGCACGAGCCAAGGTTCTTAAAGAATTAGAAAGAGAGTCAAAAGATGAAAGGTAAACGCTTCGGACCTCCTCCAAAAAAAGGACCTCAGCCACAAGGGATGCAAGAAGGTGGTCAGAGTCAGGGCGAAAAATTTGTAAAATTTTTTGGTCAACAGTTTAATCAGAATAAAGATAAAGTTATTAAAGAAGCCATGACGGGTTTATTTAAAAAAGATTTTCAACAGCGTTTTGAAAATTTAATGAATCAAGCTCAAAGTGATTTTTACCAACAAGAAGGAATTACACCTTATAAAATGAATTTTGTTGCTTACAATCCTAAAAAAGAAGAGACAGGTATTTCGACTAAAGAAACCATGGGTTTAAAAAAAGGCGGAACAGGTTGCCCTCATAGAGAAAATGGTATAAAAAGTGATATAAAAGGAATATCTGATATTCAAGTTAAAGGCAAAAAATTTATAGGAATTAAGTGATAAAAGGTGATTCATCAGAATATAATCTGATAACCAAACACATAGACAGTTTAAACATTGGAGAAGTCATACTGACTTGCGAAATTGGGTTAAGGGAAGGGTTAGGGTCTAAAGTGATTATGGACGCAGTTCGTAATCACAAACCAAAAATATATAAGCATGTTGCTATCGACCCTTATAATAATTTAAGTTATCGACATTATGACAACGAAGCTATTGTCGTAGCTGGCTATACTGAAGAAATGAAACAACAAACTGTTTCTGAACTGTATAAAAATTATCCCGAGTTTGATTTTTATCATATGACAGATAATTATTATTTTAAAACTATGCATGAGGGACATCAATTTAATGTGGAAAATAATTTAATGTTGTATGGTTTGTATAAGGTGGTTCACTTTGATGGACCTCATACAACAAAAGATGTTATTGATGAATTAAATTTTTTTATACCTCGTGCAGCTTCAAAAGCTCTATTTATTTTGGATGATTACCAAGACCTACAGATGGGTATTGTCGACATGCTTCTAAAGACTTATAATTTTAATGTTGCTGAGAAAGGCGAAAATAAAATTATTTATCAAAAGGAGATATAATGTTTACAGCGATATTAGGTCCTGTTGCAAGTTTGGCGAAAACATGGATAGAGGGCAAACAAAAAAAAGCACAACTTAAAAGTCAAGTTGAGCTAACTAAATTAGAAGCGACAAAAACCAAAATTGAAAAAGATGGTAATTGGGATGAGTCAGCTATGAGAGCATCCGACAACTCATGGAAAGACGAAGCATGGACGCTTACCTTTATTTTTATACTTTTTGCCTCGTTTTTTCCAGCTCTTCAACCCTATATGCAACAAGGGTTTTTATTTTTAAAAAATGATTGTCCTGATTGGATATCTTATGGCATGTTGGCTTCGATAGCTGGCTCTTTTGGTTTAAAAGGTATTGCCAAGATTAGAAAATAATTTAGAATATTTTAAGTGGACTGCGGTCACGATGACAACCAGCACTTCTAACAAAAGGAGATAATTATGTGGTCAAAACCAATAATTACAGAAATTTCTGTTGGTCTAGAGATTAACAGTTATGCCTGTGCTGAAAAATAATTTAATGGGAGCTCTTATGCTCCCATTATTTTTTTGTAATTCTGCTTTTACAAAAAATTACAAATGGTCAGGTAAAGGTCAATTGTATGATGATAGAAACCAATATCATGTAATTTGTAGATTAACAAAAGAAAAAAGAGTCGACCCTTTTTTTGGTGAAGATTCCGTAAAATGTTTTTATACATGCACAGATAAAGAGATTATGGTTATTACTACACACAGCGACCATGTATGTGAAAAACAAATAGCGAGTCCAAGGGGAGAAAAAAGAGATTGGCGAAACAGATTAAAATATTAACTTTAAAAGATTGTAGTGGTGAACGCTTTCCAAAAAATAGAGGAAGAAATTTAGGATATAAAAATCCAGTATTGTATTATGGTAAAAAAATTTCATAAAGTAGAAGTTGTATTTGTAAAAAGAAAAAAAAGAAGGTATAACAAAAAAGGATTAACGCATAGAAAAAAACTAGGACCTAAGTCACATTTAAGACATGCTTGATATAGAAACAATACAAACAATCCGACATTACATCAGAAAAGAAATTGATAAAACCAAAGACCATATATGCTATGGTATAGACAAGTTAGATAATCTACATTATGCTAAGGGCAAGCTCGCAGCTTTAGAAGCTGTGCTTCAGGATTTAAAAGACCTGCAAAATAGAGAGGATGATGTAGATGACATTAATCAAACCTGACAAAAAACTTGTCGTTCCCCCGAATGATGAGGATGAACCTTTAGTTCCAAAAGGTGCAAAAGAAGTGGAACAATATCTTAAAGTATTACCCAAACCAGTAGGCTACAGACTTTTAGTTAGACCTTATCAACCAAAAGAAAAAACTAAAGGTGGTCTTTATTTAACAGAAAAAACTCTTGAAACTCAACAACTCACTACTGTTGTAGGCTTTGTTGTGAAGATGGGTGACCTTTGTTATAAGGATAAAAATAAATTTCCTACAGGACCTTGGTGTAAAGAGGGACAGTTTGTTGTTTATGGACGATATACTGGTGCTCGATTTAAAACAAAATATGGTGAACATCGTATTTTAAACGATGATGAAATCATTGGTACTATTAATAAACCCGAGGATATCCTCGCATTATTCTAGGAGTAATTTATGGCTGAAAACAATAAAGTTGAACTTGACACAGATGATGTTAATGAAACAGATATTGCTATTGAAGAAAAAGAACAAACAGATACTAAACCTGAAATAGGTGAAGTTGATTTAGGGTATAATGACCCGATAAAATCAAGCACTAAAACAAAAGTGGTTGATAAGGACAAAGAAAAAACAGACAACGAAACAGAAGAAAAACCTGAACAAGAAAACCTTAACCAAGTTACTGAGAATGTTCAAAAAAGAATTGACCAACTAACTCGTAAATTTAGAGAAGCTGAAAGAAGAGAGAAAGCTGCTTTAGATTATGCTAAAGGTTTACAAAAAAAATATTCTGATGTTGAAAAAAGGTCATCTGTAATTGATGATAATTACGCAAAAGAATTTGATGCTAGAATCGATGCTCAAAGAGAACAAGTAAAACACAATTTGCAAGTTGCTATTGAGGCTAATGATTCTAAAGCAATCATGGAGGCAAATGATAAATTAACTCAATTGTCTGTTGAAAAAGAAAAAGCACGAATACTTCAAGAACAAAGAAAACAAGAAGAAGAACAAAAAAAAGAACAACCTGTTGAGCAAAAAGTTCAACAACCTGAACAACAACCTGTTGAAAAACCACAAGCTAGTCCTAAAGCAAAAGCGTGGGCATCAAAAAACACTTGGTTTGGTCAGGATAAAGCAATGACAAACGCTGCATTTGGTATTCATCAAGATTTAGTAGAACAAGGGTTTGACCTTGAGTCTGATGAGTATTACAATGAAGTAGATAAACTAATGAGGGGTTATTTTCCTCAAAAGTTTATGAATGATAACAAACCGATTCAAACTGTTGCTTCTGCTGGAAGAAAACAGTTGGGTCGCAAAACTGTGACACTCACTCGCTCACAGGTGGCTATAGCCAAAAAATTAGGAGTGCCACTAGAAGAATACGCAAAATTCGTGAAGGAGTAAAATTATGAATGAAACTATTAAAAGAACCTCACGCAGTTCAAGTGAAACAAAAAGCGTTAGAAACAAACCTTGGACTCCTCCATCAAGTCTGGACGCACCTCCTGCACCTAAAGGATTTGTACATAGATGGATAAGAACTGAATTCATGGGTCAAGAAGATACAGGTAATGTATCCAAAAAACTCAGAGAAGGATGGGAATTTGTGAGAGCCGAAGAGATTAAAAACAATCTTGGTGACCACGATTATCCAGTAATCCGTAGGGGACAGTATCAGGGGTTAATTGGGGTTGGTGGTCTTGTGTTGGCAAGGATACCTGAAGAAATAGTCGAACAACGCAAGCAGTATTTTCAAAATATTACTGCTGACCAAGTTAAAGCCGTTGACAACGATATTTTAAGGGAACAACGACCTGAGATGCCTGTTAACATTAACAGACAATCTCGTGTAACTTTTGGTGGTGGTCGTAAATCATAATTTTTTGATTAAAGCCATCGCTGTTAGTAATTGTTTAATATTAATGCCTAATTAAAAGGAGAAACTTATTATGGCTAATGTAAGTGAAAAGTTTGGTCTTAGACCTTATAAATCGCTCAATGGTGCTCCGTGGAATAACGCCCAAAATAGGTATACTATTGCAAGCAATTATGGCACAGCAATTTTCCAAGGAGACTTGGTTGTTCCAGTAGCTGCTGGTAATATTGAGAGATACGATGTTACAGCAAGTAGTGGTGCTGTAAAACCCATAGGCGTTTTCAATGGTGTTTTCTATACGGACCCAACCACGAAGAAACCAACATTTAGTAATTATTATCCTGGTAGTATTGTTGCCAGTGATATTGTTGCGAATGTGATTGATGACCCAAATACATTGTTTTTAATTGATTCAGATGAGGCTTTCACAAGAGCAGGTCTGTTTATTGGTTATAAAACAACAAATGTAACTGGTAATACAACAACTGGCATATCTAAAGTGCAACTAGATACAAGCACGGCAGATTCTACGAATGCAATTCCATTGCAAGCTGTAGATATATGTCAAGATGTTAATAACGAGGACACTAGTGCTGCAAACGCAAACATTATTGTTCGTATACAAAACCATTTTCTGAATCCACCTGCTGCTGCAGGGGATACAGGCGTATAAGGGAGATTTAATATGGCTATTTCAAGGGCACAATTGGTCAAAGAGCTAGAGCCTGGTTTAAATGCTCTCTTTGGCTTAGAATACAATCGTTATGAAAACGAGCACGCAGAAATCTTTACATCTGAAGCATCTGATAGAGCTTTTGAAGAAGAAGTAATGCTTAGTGGTTTTGGTAGTGCTCCAGTAAAAGAAGAAGGTAGTGCAGTCACTTTTGACCAAGCTACAGAATCTTTCACTGCGAGATACACTCACGAAACAATCGCTATGGCATTTGCTATCACTGAAGAAGCAATTGAAGATAATCTGTATGATAGATTAGCTGCAAGATACACAAGAGCTTTGGCTCGTTCTATGGCAAACACTAAACAAGTAAAAGCTGCAAATGTACTTAACAATGCATTTAATTCAAACTTTGCTGGTGGTGATGGTGTAGAACTTTGTTCAACTGCTCATCCAATCGCTACTGGTGGTACATTCGCAAACGAATTATCAACAGCAGCAGATTTATCAGAAACTTCATTGGAGCAATCTCTAATCGACATTGCTGCATTTGTTGATGAGAGAGGTCTAAAAATTGCGATGCAGGGTGTTAAACTGATTATTCCAAAAGAACTTCAGTTTACTGCTGAGAGAATTTTAAGGTCACCTCAGAGAGTAGGTACTGCTGATAATGATATTAACGCTATGGCTTCTATGGGTATGATGCCACAAGGTTATAGAGTTAATCATTACTTGACAGATACTGATGCTTTCTTTATTATGACGGATGCACCTAACGGAATGAAACAATTCGTTAGAAGTCCTATCAAAACTGCTATTGAAGGAGACTTTGATACTGGTAATGTTAGGTTTAAGGCGAGAGAGAGATACTCTTTTGGGTTCTCTGACCCAAGAGGAATTTTTGGCTCACCTGGTGCAGCTTAAATTTTTTTTTCTTCGTAAAAAAAAAGGGGACGAAAGTCCCCTTTTTTGTTTTAGTTAAATTTTTTTTTCTATTAAAATTTTAGTCCTACAAGACCGACCTTACATTTTTCTATAGCATCAGTAAGAGTAGAGCTTTTAGCGACTGTAGTCCAATTAAATCCGTTCCCCGTTTTATGTTCTGAGATTGACCACTTTTTGTCATTATCAAATTTAGTTATCTGATACTTATCACCATATCTGTTATTGAAAAGGTACCAGCCATTACCAAATTTAAATAAACCATTATCGTATCTTTTATTTTTTTTTATATTCATTTTTTTCTCCGTTAAATTAATATTATATTATATATTTATCACATCTAAGGGTGATGTCAAATAATATTTCATATTTTTTTTGTTATTTTTGTTTACCTTCCCAAAAATAAACAACTAAACCTAAGATTATATAAACTAAAACTATTTCCATTTTTTTCTCCTTATTATCTCATTTATACATATTTTAAATGTGATGTCAACACAATATTTACTTTTTTTTTATTAAGAGTACAATTAAATAACCAAGACAATATAAACTAGATATAGACTGGCTTGGCAGACACCCTAGAGGACTATATCTTTTAACTAGGAGAAAAAATGGCAGGAGTACATTTTACAGGACCTATTCTTTTCGCAGGAAAAAATAATGAAAAGAAATGGTTTGAAAACTTACCAATTGATAAAAACCCAGATTATGTAGTTTATTTCGATGACTTCGATAGAATTGGATTTGATTCTAATACAGGTCATAGATGGACTGTCGTAAAAGATTCAGGTGCGTCTGTAGCTATTGCAGCAGACCAACTTAATGGTTTAGTCAATCTTAATTCAACAGCAACCACAGATAACGATGGTGCTTCTATTCAAAAAAATGAAATTTTTCAGGTTCAATCTGATAAAGCTCTTTGGTTTGAAACTAAAGTTAGAACATCTGATGTAACTGACACTGATTTATGTTTTGGTTTCACTATAAATTTTGCAACCAATCCTGAAGCTATGCTTACAGCTACAGATAGAATTGTATTTCAAAAAGATGATGGAGATGCATCAATTCTTTGTAAAACAGAAAAAGATGGTACAGAAACTTCAACAGATTCTGGTATTGATATGACAAACGATACTGATGTTACATTAAGCATTCGTTGTCAAAGCACAGGAAAAGTTGACTTTTTTGTAAATAGAAAATTAGTTGCAACACATACAGATAATATTCCAACTGATGAAATTTTAACAATAGCTGCAATGTCTTTATCAGGTAATGCTACTGGAACTAAAGTTACATCAATTGATTATATGTTTGCTGCGTCTGACAGATAGGAGTGAATTATGAACTCTGATGTAGGTGCAAAAACTTTAACATCAACAGGCACAATACAGTCTGGTAGAACTAGATTATTATCTATTTATTATGTTGGTCATGCCAGTGCAGGAACTTTAACTTTTAAAGATGGTGGAGCAAGTGGTACACAAAAACTTGTAATTACAACTCCAGCCAGTAGTGCTGCCGACCAGTATCAGGTAGATATACCTTTAGATGGTATTCTGTTTAAAACAGACATGCATTTGACAATTTCAAATGTAACTTCTGTGACTGTTTTTGTAACACCAATAACTGCCGACACTGATAATGGATAGTTATTACGAAGACTTGGATTTGTTTGGTCTAAAAGAGGGAGGCATGCCTCCTCGAAATAAAAAAAATTTTAGACCAACAAAATCAGGTGCAGGAATGACTGAAGCTGGTGTAAAAGCTTACAGGCGTAAAAATCCAGGTTCAAAGTTACAAACGGCTGTGACTGAAAAAAAACCAAGTAAGTCACGAGCTAAAAGAAGAAAATCTTATTGTGCTAGAAGTCGTGGACAAATGAAGATGCACAATGTAAACTGTAGGAAAACACCTAACAAAAGAATTTGTCAAGCAAGGAGGAGATGGAGATGTTAGAAAAAATTAAATTTTATAAAGATATGATAAAAGACTTGTATGTTAACAATAAAGACCTTATAGTGATTGTATTATGTGGTTTATTAGTGATATCTTGGATGCTTTAGTAACCTTAGTTTTATTTATAGGTTTTTTATTCTTCTTTTCAATATGGGGTGTTTGGGCAACAATCTCTTATCCAATCAATAAATTATATGAAATTAACAGAAAACTTTTCTCTGGCAGAGCTAACAAAATCACAAACAGCAACTCGACTAGGGTTTGAAAATAAACCTAATCAGATGCAAGTTTTAGCTTTGACTAAACTTTGTGAAAATGTTCTTCAACCTATACGCAATAAATTTGAAATGCCTGTAATAATATCCTCTGGCTTTAGGTCGGCTCGCCTGAGCGAAGCTATAGGTTCTTCAAGCAAATCGCAACATTGTAAAGGTGAAGCTGCCGATATCGAAATATTTGGAGTTGACAACAAAATTTTAGCAAGTTGGATTAACAACAATATTAAATATGACCAATTAATACTTGAATTTTATAAACCATCAGACCCACAAAGTGGTTGGGTTCATGTATCTTATACTGATGATTGTCGTAAACAATTTTTAAAAGCTTATAAAGATGCTAAAGGAAAGACGAGGTATATACCATGGCAATAGGAAGGTCACAAATGAAAAAACAAATTACCGATGGTCCACAAAAGCGTAAGTTTGCAAAGACTAGAAAGAGTAAAAAAAAGGTGATAACATAATGAAAGATGATATTATAAATGCTCTGGTAAAAGTTTATGATGCAAATATTGAAAAAGCTAACGCAACTATAAAAATTTATTTAAATAGTTCTGTTGGTATAGGTGAACATCCAAACATCATAGATGAAATAGACAAGCAGGTAGATATAGTATCAACTAACGAACACAAAATTGATATTATAAGGACATTTAAAGATGCAGATAACTAAAAATATAATTAAATTTAATAATTTTTTGGTAAAAATTCCAAAAGAAACAAAAAGAGTTTGGGATTTAGCTGAGAATAGATGGGGGTATAAATATGACAAAACTATGTGCTAGAGGCAAAGCTGCGGCTAAAAGAAAATTTAAGGTTTACCCAAGTGCTTATGCAAACGCTTATGCGTCAAAAATTTGTGCAGGTAAAATTAAAGACCCAAGTGGTGTAAAACGAAAAGATTTTAAAGGACCTAAACCTGCATCTGCTAATGACGGCAAGTTTATGAATAAAATAGAAGTAGAAAGACAAAAAAGAGAGACAAAAAAAAGAAATACAAGAGTGGATATGGCTACTAGATATTTTAATCGTAAAATGCAAGAAAAACTTAAAAAAAACCAAGAGAATAGAACAGGCACCAAATCTCAAAGAAGGAGGGGGTTAGATATACAGATGAAGGTAGGTTCTAAATTTAGACCTGAAGGTGCTGGTCATATGTCAGATATGGAGTTTCGTAAAAGTAACGAAGCCGTAAAAAGCATAGGGCTTACAAGCGATGTAGAAAAACTTATGGATGCAATGCCAAACTTTAAAGTTGGTGGTCACAATGTAATGGGTTCACCAGTAAGTGTTGATGTTGATGGTGATACAATAACAAACCCCTCTGCGTCTAATTACTATAAAGATTTAATATAATGGGATTAAAAAAGTGGTTCTCACAAAATTGGGTTGATATCGGTTCTAAGAAAGCCGATGGAACTTATGCCAAATGTGGTCGTAGTAAATTAAAAGCTGATAAAAAAAGAAAATATCCAAAATGTGTTCCTTTGGCAAAAGCACGAAGAATGTCTGAATCACAAAGAAGAAGTGCAGTAAAAAGAAAAAGAGCAAAAGCTCAAGGAGTGGGTGGTAAACCTACTAATGTTAAAACTTTTGCGGACAATGGTAAATTTATAATCAAACCAAGAAAAAAATTTTCTTTAAAACCTAAATTTGATTTTAGTGAAATTAATTTAGGAGATGTAAAGCGAAGTTATAAGCGACCTGCTGTTGAGCTTAAAAAACAAAATAAAAAATTACCTGATGTTTCTGTTGAATTGTTTAAAGAGTACACGGATGTAAAAACACCTTATTATGAAGACAAAAAACAATCAAAGGGTGTAACTGGCACCATTGGTGGTAGATATGGTAGAGTGCGAGGACAAATTGCCAAAGACAATAAGACAGGAAAAATTTCAAGACAACTAAGCATTGAAGGAAGTTTTGATTTTGCAAAGGGAGGGTTTGCAAAGAACTATTATAAGGATATACTTTAATTATGAAAAATTCACTTAAAAATCCAGATAAAGCTGACCTTGATGGAGATGGGGTTCTTACAAGTTATGAAGAAAAAAGAGGGAGAGCTATTGAATCAGCCATGAGTAATCAGGTAAAAAAAAAGAAATTTGGAGGAATGGCAGTTCAAGGTGTAAAAGACCCAACTAAAATTCACAGAAGTTAAGGTGATGTATGGCAACTTCAGATTCAACTACTTTTGACCTCAATATTGATGATATCATTCAAGAAGCTTACGAAAGATGTGGTAAGCGAACAAACAGTGGGTATGATTTAAAATCTGCAAGAAGAAGTTTAAATATTCTTTTCAGCGAATGGGGAAACCGCGGAGTTCACTTGTGGAAAGTAGAACTAAAAGAACAATTACTGACAAACGGAACAGCGACTTATACAGCACCAACGAATGCGAATGATATTCTTGAAGCTTATGTGAGTACAACAACAGGTACCACTTCTTCAACAAACGATGTGTCGCTAACGAAAATTAGTAGAAGTGAATATGCTGCTTTACCTAATAAAGGTTCAACAGGACAACCCTCACAATATTATGTTGACAGACAAACCATTCCACAAATTACTTTATATCAAACACCCAATGCTTCAACATATACATATTTAAAATATTACTATTTAAAAAGAATTGAAGACGCTGGAGCTTATACTAATACGGCTGATGTAGTGTTTAGATTTATTCCGTGTATGGTTGCTGGGTTAGCTTATTATTTGTCTATGAAATATAATCCACAGGTAGTTCAACAAAATAAACTTATTTATGAGGATGAATTACAAAGAGCTCTTGTGGAAGATGGTCAAAGAACCTCAGTATACATAACACCACAATCATATTACCCAACTAGATTATAAGGAGAGAAAAATGAAAGGATTACGATTAAAAACAGGTGGAGACGCAAATTTAGAATTTATAAAAGGTGTAAGTCCTGTATTAGCTAAATCTTATAGCACTATGTTGTCTAATATTAAAGACCCAGCAAAACAAGATACTTTTAAGAAAAGAGCAGGACAACAAATTGCAGCGTATAGAAATATGCCTGAGGAACAACAAAAAGCTTTTGTTTCAGAGATGACTACTAAATATTCATCACCAACAAAAGAAACTTTTAGTGATATTAATAAAAGTCTAGAGGGCAAATATAGACCTGTATATCAAGTTGCTGCAGTAAGGAAAAGCAAACCAACTGTGGCTAAAGATATTTATAAAGAATTAGGATTAGCTAAGACAGGAGGAATTGCAATCAGAGGAAATAAATTTAAAGGCGTTTTTTAATGAAAGGTATGAAGTTGTATAAAAAAGCTGCAGGAGGATATCTGTCAGCGTTAGAAGAATCTAAGCCTGAGTTGTTTAAGACTATAAAAAATTACAGAGATAGATTAAGTGGTGGTGAGCAAGAAACTTTTGATAAAAGAGCGAATATTCAATATGCCGCAACTATGAATATGCCTAAAAGTCAGAGAGATGCTTATATAGCATCAATTGAAAAAGAATATTCGAAACCTACAGATACACAATTTAAACAGGTAAAAAGCAGTTTAGGACAAAAGTTTAAACCGACTTATACTTATATTGCTAGAGACTCTGATAAACCTGCTGCTACGACTGGTTATTATAGAGACTTATCATCTGAAATAGCTGAAGCAGATAAAAAATTAAAAGCCTTAACACTTACTGAAAGCAAAACCAGACAAGTACCTGCATACACTTACTACGAGGGAGCTAGTGGTCCTCCAGGATTAGCAGGAAGTAGACCAGGTGTGGCTAGAACTACAACAAAATTACCAAAGGGTAGTAAATTTAGTCCTGCTAGTGGTGGTGGTATAGGAGCAACAAGTGCATTTTATACTAGTCCAAGTGGAGTAAGATATACTCAGCAAGGAACAAGACAAATTACTGAAACAACTACGCGTCCTCAAAGAGCAGGTGATGAGGAATATGATAAACAGTTTAGTGCACTTCAAAGACTTCAGAAAAGACATGATAATAGGTTTCTATATCATCAATATCAACCATCAAAGGGTCTTACAGGACAAAATGTATATTCAAATATTGGACTTAGTAATACACAGTCAATGCAACCAAAACCTTTTGTTAATCCATATGCTTCTTATGGAACTTCTTTTGGAACAGCAAAAAAAGGTGGAGCTGTTAAAATGAGTAAGGGTGGTAAAGCAGCTATTCGTGGTAAAAGATTTACGGGGGTATATTAATGGCATACGCAAGAGGAAAATATGCAAAAGCAATTTCAGACCGCTCAGGTATGGCATTTCCTTATAATGAGATGGTAAGAGAGTGGAATGGCTCACTCGTTCATAAATCAGAATACGAAGCTAAACATCCACAGATAAGAAGAAAACATATTACTGCTGACCCAATAGCTTTAGCTAATGCAAAAAGTCAAAAATTTCAACAACCCATACAACCATTTATCAATGATTCTACAGCAGACCAAACAAAAGCTGATTCAGGAGGAGGAGGTCAAATAGTTGTTAATTTAACTTTGCCAGGTGACTTTGCATTTAGAACAGATGGTTCAATGTCCTTAACTTCGACTGAAGCTAATCCGACTTACGGAAGTATGGTTCCAGATGATGGTTCCGCTGAAAATAGAAAAAGAGAATTAACTGCTGAGGTTGGTAATGTCACTGTTGATGCAACTGCTGTAACAATATTGGCGGTGACTGTTGTAAGCACCGCAGATGGAAATAAATATTTTATTGATGGTGTAAGACAAGCTACACCTAATTTTGTTAGAGGTAACACTTACAGATTTTCACAACCAGATAGTGCAAGTCTTCACCCTTTAAGAATTAGTACAACAAGCGATGGCACACATAATTCTGGTTCTGCTTATACAACAGGTGTAACAACAACATCAGAGTATACACAAATTACTGTAGCTAGTGATGCACCAAGCACATTGTATTATTATTGTAGTAATCATCCAGCAATGGGTGGTTCAATAAATGTTTCAGGATAGATTATGGCAATAACTCACGCAAATTTTTTAACACAAGTAAGAAATTACACAGAAGTTGATAGTAATGTATTATCAGACACTTTAATTGACCAATTTATTAGAAATGTAGAATTAGATATTGCTGGTAAGGTTGACTATGATGATTTAAGAAAATATGCAACGACTTCAACTATTGCATCACAAAGATATCTAAGTATGCCTTCGGATTTAATTTATTTGCGTTCTGTTCAAATAACAAATTCTGGTGTCAGAGATTTTTTAGAAAAAAGAGATACAAGTTTTATTTCAGAGTATAATTCAGGAGATGCAACAGGTGTGCCTAAATATTATGCAAATTGGGATGACCAAAATATAGCAATTGCACCTATTCCTAACGCTGCTTTTACAATTCAAATTAATTATATTATTGACCCTCCTCATTTTACTTCATCAAACTCAACATATTTATCAACTTACTATGAAAACGTTTTATTGTATGGTGTTTTAACTGAATGTTTTTCTTATCTAAAAGGACCCATGGATATGTACAAATTGTATTTAGACAAGTATAATGAAGAGGTTCAAGCATTTGGATTACAACAAATGGGACAAAGAAGAAGAGGGCAATATGAGGAAGGAGTACCTAGAGTACAAATTCAATCACCCTCGCCTTAAAAAATGGAGTAATTATGGCAATAACAACTAGTGTAATATGTAATTCTTTTAAAAAAGAACTTTTTGAAGGAACTCACAATTTTAAACAAACTGGTGGTAATTCATTTAAATTATCGCTGTATACAAATAGTGCTGTTTTAGGTAAATCTACAACAAGTTTTACTACCGATGCACAAGTATCTAATTCAGGTCAATATACAAGTGGTGGTGGAGCCTTGGTAAATGGTGGTACATCATTATCAACCAACACTGCTATTGTTGATTTTGCTGATAGGTCGTTTACGGGAGTGACTCTAACTGCAAGAGGTGCTTTAATTTATAATGACACAGCATCAGGTGACCCTGCTGTTTGTGTACTAGATTTTGGTGGTGATAAAACAGCAACGTCAGGCACTTTTACAATTCAGTTTCCTGCTTTTACTGCAAGTGCAGCTATTTTAAGAGTTACATAGAGTAGAGTATGTCCAATGGATGGGGACAGCTAACCTGGGGTGAAGGTCTTTGGGGTCAGCAAGGTGACCAGATTGTATCGTTAACAGGTTTTGCTCTTACAACAAATTTAGGTGGGTTCACTCAAACAACAGTGGGTGAAGCTACTGGTATCGCTCTTACCTCATCTTTAGGAACAGCAGTAGGTTTTACAGATTTTGTAGCTCAACCAAGTGGATTAAGTTCAACTCTTGGTTTTGGTTCAATAACCTTTTTTAACGACAGTATTGAATCACCAAGTGGTGTTGCTCTGACAACAGCGATGGGTTCTGTCACCACTTTTGCTGATGTTGAGATGGCGATTACAGGATTTGATTTAACAGCTTCCCTTGGGTCTATTAATTTAATAAATTGGGAGGAGGTTGATGTGGGCACCTCCGTTGTATGGACAGAGGTTGATAGAGCCGCATAAATGATTTATAATGTGAACTAATATAAAGGAATAGTATGGCATCAACATATTCAACAAGTTTAAAACTAGAATTACAAGCAACTGGCGAAAATGCTGGTACTTGGGGTACGAAAACAAACACAAATTTAGAGTTAGTTGAACAAGCTGTCGGTGGTTATGAAGAAGTATCTATTGCAGGTGGTGCAGGAACTACTGCATTAGCAATGTCAGATGGTGCAGCTTCTAATGCACGAAACATGGTTGTAAAACTAACAGGAACAATCACAGGAAATAGAATAGTTACTGTTCCTGATAGCATGGAAAAAGTTTACATCGTTTCTAACGGAACTACTGGTTCTTTTACAGTTCAATTTAAAACTGTTAGTGGAACAGGTTATACTTTTGTTGCTGCTGATAAATCGGTAAGGGTATTATTTGCTGATGGCACAAATATTGTTGATACAGGAATAATTAATACATCTTCTACTGACACACTTACAAATAAAACACTAACAACTCCAACTATTAATGGAGCAACAACTACAGGTAGTATTGCTAACTCAGCTACAATTGCAGGTGGCACTGTCAGTGCCGTAACATTGACTAAACCTAGAATTGCTGATGCTGGTTTTATTGCCGATGCTAATGGTAATGAGCAAATAATTTTTCAACAAACAGCTAGTGCAGTAAATGAGTTAGAGGTTACAAACGCAGCTACAGGTAATGATGTAGGACTTGCAGTTACAGGCGGAGATACAAATGTTGGATTAGCTTTTACTGCTAAAGGTGCAGGACGATTTAAATTTAATGATGCTGCTTACATTCCTGAACAAACATTATCAGATGGAACTAATATAGATTGGGATGTGCAAGCCAAACCAGTTGCCAAAGTCACATTAGCTGGCAACAGAACATTAAATAATGCAA
>VTLG01000140.1_pt1 | contig 22942 bp, 40 predicted proteins | sample 4694571 | NCBI WGS metagenome assembly VTLG01 (sample SAMN12604809, study PRJNA352737) | marine metagenome | biome: ENVO:00000447; feature: ENVO:00000209|ENVO:00000569|ENVO:01000036; material: ENVO:00002151; isolation source: viral sequences binned using virsorter ...
TTTTTAGATCTTCTTTATTATAAACACCACTTGGAATTGCATCAACTACTTTGCCTAATTCAGCTACGATATTTGAAGCTGATAAAGTAGTACCTGATACATCTACCACATCGCCATCTGCTGCTAATAATGCTTGAAAGCCATCAAACTCTCCAACATTTGCAGTTGCACCTTGCCAAATATTTTGTTCTACTTTTTCTGCTACTTTTGCTGCAACTTGTGCAATTAAAAAGTCAGAAAATCTTTTTGGTAGATTATCATATTGACTAAAGCCCATTGATTGTGCATCCCAATCTTGTCTAAAATCTTTTTTACATAATTGTAAGTTTACTTGAAACTCTTCTGGTTGTAAAATTCTTTCTGTTAATGTTACATTAGAAGTAGGATCAAAATCACAAGAAGCATCTTTTAAAATGCTATTCATTGATAATTTTTTGATCACTTCTTTAAATTTAATGTTAGGTTTAATTGAAACCCCACCATTTGATAAAGTTACTCCACTTAGCAAAGCAGCTGCAATGTATTCACCTGCAAATTCGCCTGCATAAGAAGTAGTAATTGAAGTTGTAGTCGCCATATCTTTATTTTTTTATTTTAATTTATTATAATTCACCAACTGTAATTGAAGAAGCAGCATTACCATTTCCTGATAAGAAATAGTTTGTGCCGTCTGAGTGAATTTCAATAAAGTCACCGATGCTTTCTGCATCATCTTCAAATGTTACCCTATCTACTGCATCTGCTTCAACAATAGCTCCATTTACAATAACTCCACCATTGATAGTGTCTCTATTACTTGCCGGAGATTGTACTACGAAGTCAGTTGAAAATGCACCTGATACTATAAACTTAGCTTTCCACCCAGCACTTGGTGCAGGTAAAGTTAAAGTATATCCTGTTCCTGAAATTTTAAATACTTTTCCAGAATCTGATAAATTTAATGAGGCACTTGCTGATACTAATTCATAATCATCAAATATTCTCATTACATCATCACTTACGTGTGTTAAAACTGCCATAATTATATATATTAATTTTTATTTATTATTGATTCCATTACTCTATCTAGAGTAGATTTTTTTCTTTGACCTGCGAACTTAAATTTAAAATCAGCCTTTTTTTCTTCTGGACTGTGTTTAATTGGTTCTACTGCAGGAGTTTTACTCATCTCTACTGCAATTTCGGTAGCAACTTGTGAAGCCATTTCTTCTTTTTCTTTACTTTTATGATCCATCATTTCATCAATATGTTTTTTGAGGTCATCCATTTCTTTTCTAAATTCTTCTCTTGTAACATATCTCATTTTCATTTTGTCATCATCTTCATCTTTTTCTTTTTCTTCTTTCTCCTCATCATCTTTATGTTCGTAAAGATCAGCAATAACGCCTTCTTCAGTTACTTCTAATCCTCTACCATCTTCAAGTTCATATTGTCCGATAGGTAGTGGGATTTTTTCATCTTCTGATAAAATAAAAACTTCTTTACCAGATTCAAATGATTCTGCTTCAAGAACAGTACCATTTTCTAAATTTAATTTTTCTAGTCTTATATCTTCCATTCCTAGTAAATTTTTAATTTGAGATAATAATTCTTGTGATTTCATATCCTAATAACACAGGATATAAATTATTTTGCATTTAAGAAATTAATTATGTTAAAATAGAAGTTGCAAGTGTCGTAGTTTATTATTATATTATAGATAAATAAATAAATATTATGAATGCAAAATATAGTACTCCGTTAAGAATATATAATTGGGAAGGTAAAGTTGTATCAGAAGAAAAATTTATAAAATTAGCTAAAGAGAATTGGACTAAAAAACAATTAAAATCTCAGTTAATTTTTAAATATTAAGCTGTTATAGATCCTATGCCTTGCGCTCTTAGTGAGCCATCACAACATTCAATGCGATAGGTTTCTTCATCCCAACATAAACAAGCTCTACGCCCACCTCTTGGACTGGCGTGTTTACCATAAGATAAATCAATATATTTATTTCTGTAGTTTTTTTTGTTTTTGTACATTATTTTGTGCTTTTAGGATGTTTTTTAGGCAATAAATCATTGTCTTGTTTATATTTTGCATTTTGTGGTCTACCATTTCGAACTAAATACATATAGGCATTTACGCGAGCGTGTGCCCATTGTGATGGACTTGAAACTCTTGGACTACTACTTGTATTAAAAGCACCTAATCCTCTTTGAAAAACTGCAGATAATTGACCTATAGTTACACCATATCCTAATTTATCTTTGTAACGCTTATTAAAATTATCTACTTTTTTTTGTAAAGCTGCTCTATCTTTTGCTGACACTTTTGCGCCTGTTCTACCTTTTGCTGAACCTCTTGCTGTGCCTTGTCCTTTTGGATTTCTATTTGGTGTATCTGACTTAGGCGCTTTTGGACTTTTTACAATACCACCTCGTGGTCCAACTTTCGCATATTGATCAATTTTAACGCATTTATGTTTTTGATAATCTTTTCTATATCCTTTTGGACACTTATATTTTCTGAATTCTTCTTCCGATAAAGCGTGTTTTTCGCAAGGCATATACCAAGTTTTACCTTCAAACTCGTGTTCGTGTGTACCTTTACAACCAATATCTTCAGCAATTTTTTCAGCCATATCTTTGGTTGAATATGCTAATCTGTCCATTATAATAGCAAAATCATCATTTACAACTTGACTTTCTAACTCTATTTCTCCTAATTTTTTTAATTTGCTTTTTGCCCAACTTTTAGCAGACAAACCACCCCAAAGTAAAAAAGATATAGTACCACAAGCTTCTTTATCTTCTGGTTTATAGTATGCTTCTGCTCTACTTAAATAACTATAAAGCCTTTTAATCGTGGATACACTCAATTTTTCTTTTGCTACTAATTGTCTCGCACGATTTTTTCCTACCAAAGTTGCACATTTATTATTTACTTTTTTATTTAATTCAATACCTCTTTTTGCATTGTTTATTACTGATTGTGGATAATCGTTATAACTTTCAAGTGTTATTTTTTCACTAAATAATTTTTTTACTGCTTCAAGCATTTCTTCACTTTCTTGCTCATTTAAATCATCTATGGTTTTATCTTTCGGTCTCTCCATTTTATCAGCAAAATAACCTTCAACTGAAAAACCTTTTACTTTACCTGTTTTTACATATTCGTTCCATACTTCATCATTATTTACTTTGATAGCACCCATCCAAGTACCAACAGGAACATCCATACCATACTTTCTTGATTTATCGTGTACTTCATCTTCAACTAACCAACTTTCTACAAGTGTTAAACCTTTTATACTATGTTGATGTTCTAAAGTAGATTTGCTTTGATTACCTTTCATTAAAAAACCCTCAGATGCTTTTCTAACTGTTTCACGTGAAAAATAAATATAATATTCTTCTTCGCCACTTTTTCTAAATATAGGTTTGTTTGGTATTAGTAATGGACCTAATAAAATCTTTTTTTCTTTATCTAACTCTGCTAATTTTATTTCTTCTTGATTTTTTAATGCAATAAAATCTTCTTCTATTGCTGGATTTTCTACAACTGATATTGCTTCAATACCTGCTAATTCATCAAGTTCATCTATTACTAATTCAACTATTCTCATAATTATATAACATTTTTATTTTTATTATTTGCTATCCTAAACTGCTTTCCTCTACTATATTTCTTTCTAAACCTTGCGCTGTTGTTACATCTCCTGCAACCACATATGTTCTAATAGGTTTACCTGTTTGCGCTGATATCGTTTGCGCTAATTGATTTTCAGGTGCAGAACCTACAATATTAAAAGATGGTGCAGCTGTTTGTACTTGTGGCGCATCTATACTAACTGAACCACCACCACCACTTGCACCTGCACTTGCCGCTGCTTGTTTTGTTTTTCCTACTGCAGCTTTAACTGCACTTATAATTGCTATAGCTTGTGCTGCATATGCTATTAATAATGGTATATTTTGTGGAAAACCTGCTTTAAGAGTTTCACTAAAACCTGTTGCTACATTACTACCTGCTTTAGCACCATCAACACCTGCTTCTGTAGATGCCTGTTGCGCTTTTAGTAAAGTCTTTTTTACTTCCAATATGTTTTCTTTAGCAGCTAATATTGTTTTTGCAACTAATATTGCTTTTCCTAATCTACTATCTTCTCCTGCTAATTTTACTGCTTGATCAAAAGTAGCATTTCTTATATTTCTTTTTTGTTGTTCTATTTTCTCTAATTCTTCATTTTGTTTTTGTTGCCTATCTAACTCTTGTTGGTCAAAAAATTTATTAACTTCTGCAATAGCTAAGTTTTTTGCGAATTGATTGGCTTTTGTATCATTTATCCTGTCAATTTGTTCTTGTCTCTCAATTTCAAGTAAAGCTTTCTGATCATCTAAATTTCTTTTAAAAAAATCTCTCCTTATATTGCCAATTTCTGTTTCAGCACCTATTTGTTGTTTTATTCTGGCTTGTAATATTTGCTGTTCTTTCTGTAATTGTTTATCTAATAAATTTAATTGTTTTTCTTCTTCATCAGTTTCTTCTTTATTTACTTTTGCAATATTAATATCTAAATCAAGTATTTTGTTTCTTGTATCTTGAATTTTATCAGTTAATTCTAATGTTTTTTCATTTTCACTAGATATAGCTTTAGCAACTTCTTCACCTGTTTTTAAGAAAGGTAAAACTGTTGAAGCACCAATCTTTAATTTTTCAAAAAAAGTTAGTTGTTTTGCTTGTTCTGTTTCTAAAGCTAATTGTGTTTCTAATTCTTCTAATAAAACAAGTAAATTTTGTTTTTGTAGTTCAAATTTTTGTAGAAGTAATTGATTTATTTCTTCTGTATTTTTGCCTTGTAATTTTAAAAGCTCTTTTTGTTTTTGTAATAGTGTAATTTCGTTTTTAGTTGTTGTAACTAATTTTTCAGTAGTTGCTTCTAATTTTTCTAACTCAGGATTTGCACCTGTTATGAAATTTTTAACCTTTTCAAAATTTGCTGCTAAAAAACCAACAGCAACAACCACAGCACCGATACCTGTTGCAAGCAAAGCTTTTTGAAATAATGACATAGCCATTGCAGCATTTCTTACTCCTTTACCTACACTTAAGAATAATTTACCGAATGATTGTATTTGATAAGATAAACCACCTGTAATTTTACTTAATCCTGCTGAAATATCTCTATTTTTAAGTAAAGTTTCGTTAAATTCAATAGCTTTTACCCTACCGACTGTTCTTGCTTGTGTATTTTCTTTTATTACATTTTTAAGCCCTTGTTGTTTTGCAATTAAATCTTTTAAAGCAGCTGATTCAACTTTTTGTTGTGATTTTGCTGTGTCTATCCCAGCTTGTCTGGCTTGTCTTTGAGTAAAGGATAAATCTTTTAAACTTGCTTCTGCTTGTACAATATTTAAATTTAATTCAGCTAAAAACTCTTTTTGCAATTGTATTGATTCAGTAAGATCATCAAACTCTTTCTTAGCTTGTTGTGAATTTACTCTAACATTTATAAATTGTTCTGCCATTTAATCTCTTTTTTTAATAATTTATAACCATCTTTGATATTTTCAGGTAATTTATATTTACCCTGTGCAATTCTAATATTTTCTGTCTCTCCATTTGCAAACTCTAATAAATCAATTATATTAATTATCATTTATATTTTATTTAATAATTCTAAACTACTTTCTCCTGTTTGTAAGTTGGTAGTTATTTTGTTAATAATAAACTCCTCATTAGATATAACAATTGTATCACTCAATTTATAATTAATAAGAAAACTTTGTGGCAATATTGCTTTAACTTTAACTAATCTTCTGTTAAAACTAAAAATATCACTTATATAATCGCTATAATATGTTTTGAATAAAGTATCAGTATCAATATTTGGTATAAAAGGATTAATTTCTGTACTAAAATTTATTGTTTGATTTTCTGTAACCTCAGTATATGCAATAGTAATATTTGATCTATTATCAAAATTGCTAGTAATTACTACACTATTTGTAATAACATTATTTATTGTTGTATTGTTATTTGGTGCAACTGATGCTGTTTGTGTGGCATTATTACTATCAAAATAACTAAATGTTATTGTACCTGATTCTGCAGAAGCAACTGTTAATGTAACATTGGAAGTTCCTTGTCTAAAATTTGTTGCTCTGTTGTAAGTTGATAAGTAAGCAGGTGTTGTAGGATTAATGCCTGAATGCATCATAATTTGTTGTGGGTTAGGACTACTTGTATTTTTTCTAACAAATAATAATGGATTTGCCACTACTGAATTTTGATTATCATCTACAAAATAACCAAAACCTATATTTGTATCGTTATCATTGTTTTGATCTTTTAATCTTTCAAATAACATTTTTTCAAATTGTGATTCTACAACATAATCTTTACCTCTATTTAATCTTGGATCTCTTCCACTATTAGTTGTATCACTTGCTTTAACTGAACCATATTCTCTTGAATTTAATCTATTATAAAAATATGCTGCAAAGGTCTTTGGCTCTTTAAATGTAAACTCTAAATCGTTAAAAGGCACACTAAAATTACTTTCTCCTGTATCTGTTTTAACAAACTCTGTTATATCTCGTCTTGTGCCACTTGCATAAAAATCATCGAGCGTTTGAACTTTAATTTGATCATATGTAGAGCTATTTATATCACTATCAATAAATGCTGTTAAATTAAATGTTTTAAATATTGATGTTAAAAAATTAAGTATTTTCATATCAGGAATCTGCTCTGTTATGTAAATAGTATCTACAACACCTGTCGGTCCTATTGTTTGTGCTTGAACATTATATGTTGTCTCGCCACTTATATAATCATCTAATATTTTTGTCAAACTTAATGTATAACTAACTGTTAGTGCTGTTTCGGTTGTCTCAATAACAAACTCAACATTATGTTGTTCAAATACTTGAGCGCCAAGTCCTGAATCAAAAACGTGATCAATTGTTGTTGCTGCTGTTCCTGAAATATGATCTTGTTCTACAATAACTTCATTTGTGCCTGTTTTTCTTAATCTTACTGTAAATTTTTTAGTATTTATTGTTGGAGTTACTGACCAAACAATTCTCATTCTTTCAGCGCCATCAAGAGCATTAAATCCTGCGATACCTGTATGAAATCTAAATATACCACCATCAATTACAGGTGCAAAGCCTGTAAAACTATGTGGTGGTGTTAGACCCGGAGTTCCATCAAAAAATTCAATTACATCTCCTGTAAAGCTTTGTATTTTATTTAATACAATTAAATTAGTGTTTGTCTCGTTATTTGGTGTAACTCCTATTTCGCCTTTATTTCTATGTAACCACATATATAAATCTGCAAAAAAACCTGTTTCTTTAAAAAAGTCATCTGTAAATTTCATATCAATATCTGGATCTTGTTCTATAACTTTTATAATATCAATAATTCTTAATGCTGGTTTTAAATCTGTAAATTGAAAACCTTGTGTGCTACTTAATCTTTCATTTGCACTGCCAGGCGAAATATCATTTTGAGTACCACAGGTGTTTGTATATAAGTTTCTTGTTAGTTGACTTCTTGCCTGTGTTGTTAGAACGCCTTGATTTGTGCTATCAAATATAAATCTCTGTGTATGAGATATTAAAGGATAAATAATATGTGGTATTGATACTGTTTGGTCGTTTAGTTGTGTTACAAATGTTTGAGCGCCTTCTTTAACTGTTGCTATATTATAGTCGTGATTAAATTGGCTAAAATCTAAACTACTTAATTTTCTATCTTTAACCCTATCTTTTAATCTTATTGTTTGTCCGTAAAAAGTTATATTATAACTATCTGGCACATTATTTTTTAATTTAACACCATTCATAACTACATATCCATAACGAAAAGGTTTAAAATTTAATTCTAATATAGCTTCTAATTTTGTGTTAGCATCAAATATTGCATCTGGTGTAGCATCTCTTACAAGATCTCTTCTATAATAATGTTTAAATAATCTATTATTGACACTACTTGCAGGTAAATTAAATGTTTTACTAAAATCTGTAAATACTTTTTCTATATCTCTTATGTCTTGGATTGTTTGTGTAAGTGTAATTTGTTCATCTTCGAATAAATCTAAATTTTGATAATTTATATCTGTGATCAAATTAATCTCATTCCATTTTCTAAATGTGTTTTCCCATTGTGTCTCTTGCAAATTCCAAAGATCAGGATTTGGATCAGGGCTATCTAATATTATACTTGGTATTGATAATCCAACTTGATTCATTATCTGATTGTATTAATTTTATCAAATGCAAATTTAAAATCAAGTGTATAATTTGCTAATTTATCATTTAAACTTGTTAAAAAAGTTACCCTTTTATTTTGTGGTATTACTGGCAATTGCTGATTGTCTTTAAATATCCAACATCTTGGAGACATTAATAATTCTTCTATTACTTGATTATAACTATCATTTACATATCCTGTGTTCACTGTAATACTTTCTCTACTCATAATGTTTCTTGTTTTGTATTGATGATTATTAATTGAATATGTTGCGCCTGTAGTTAATGTGTTTGCTTTATATTCTTCTCTTTCAACATCAATACTTTCAATTGATTTTAAAAAGAAATTAACTCTTTGTAATGCACCAAATTTATTAACGAATGTTACAGGTAAATTAGTAAACTTTTGACATTTTTGTTCCTCAATAAGTATAGTTTCTGTTGAGCCACCTTTTACTATATCTACACTTGTTAATGTTGCTGTGGTGCTTGTAGCATATTCTATTGCTGTGTTTGTTGTGTTTATTCCTGTTCCTATTGTTACGCTTGTAACTGTGCTTGAACCATTTTTAAAGTTTACTGTTGTAGCACCTGTCAATGTATCTGCGCCTGAATTTACACTAAAATTAGCTAATACAGGTATTTTTAAAATTTCTTGACTTTCTCTAAATATTTTATTATTTGACATCAATACAGAAGTGCTACCAACAAAACTACTGAGAGACAATGTTGTGCCACTATTTGTTTGTGTTTCTGTTGTAAATCCTTCTTCAAAATATCCTACGCCATCAAACGCCAACATATTTGTAGTGATAGCATCTAAATTTGTTGTACCATCATTAGGCGTTGCAACTGTTTTAACCCAAACATTTAAACCATTATTACCGAATGTACCATCAAAACTATACGTAATATAATCTTTAATCAGTTCTCCTATTTCAAAAATTACAAAGTTATTATCTGCAACTTCATTTTTTCTTAATTGATATGTTGTGCTTGGACTTGTTTGATATGCTCCTGCAAATATTGAAATAGTTAAACTACAATTTGCAAGCGATCCGTGCGCCACTTTTATATATACAGGACTATTTATGTTTATTTTATATATTGCCATTTTATTTTTTATCAAATATTAATTGGACAGAAGTATCAAAATCTTGTCCATAAGCATTTGCAACTTGTTCAGGTAAATTAGCAAAATATTTATTAAAAGGTTTAGTAAAAAATAAACTCGGTTTTATACCCTTACCAAATATAGATCTTGCTATTAAGAATGTTAATGATTTTCTAAAACCAACACTATTTACACTTCTCCTTACAAATCTTCCTTTACTATCTCTAATTACTTTGTTAAATTTTCCACCTCTCCTAATAACCCATTGATCAAAACTACTTGGTGGTGGCATTTTTGTAGTATATTTAAATTCTCTAAAAGTGTTACCGTAATATTTTTTACCTACACTTTCTCCTTTTTTAGTACCTTTTACACCTAAATCTTGGTATTGACCATATTTTTCCATAAAAAAAGTTACTATACTTTGTCTCATATCCACTTTCTTTGTAAAACGAATACTATTCAACAATTTACCACTTAAAGCATTTTTTTGTGCATTAAATTTAGCTTCATATACAACCTTTGCACCGAACTCCTGTAAAACTTGTTTTAGATTATCTAATATCATCAGCAAATATTTATATCATTATCAATTAAAATATCCATTGTAGCGACCCAACCAGCCACTTCATTTTCAAAACGATCAAAAAAAGGTTCACAACTTACAACACCATCAAGTTGAAATTTGTCAGTATATAATGTACCACTCCTTAATAATTCAATTAATTTATTTGCAACTGCTAACTGAGTATTTAATATATCGTGTTCATTGTTATTACCTATAAATATATCTGATGTTTCTTCTTTACTTTGATCAACTATATCCATACAAATTACACTTATGTTAAACCTTAATATTTGTTCCTCCTGTGTTACATTGTTTATTAATATATGACTTAATGGATATATAGTTTGTTTTGCTAAATCAATCTTAGTAATGTCTCCTGTTGTAACGCTATTTACATTCTCATCTGCTAACAATGTATCTTTTATTTTTGTAGTTAATAAGTAAAAACCTCTTACACCTATGTTACTCATTTAAAATTTTTTTTTATTTGTTTTTGTTCTAATTCGTTTTTCTCTTTTATAAATTCTAAAGCATATAAACATTCGTGCATATTTAGTTCAGTAATATCTTTGTATTTTGTAACATCTCCCTTAGCGAGTGCATAAATTGACTGATACCAACCCCACTTTTGTCCGAAATTTGAAACTGCTGAAAAGCTTCCCTCTCCTCCTGATTCATATAACCCAGCATAATCCTGCTCAAGTCGTTGCCTAAATTGTAAAAAAAAACAATACTACTAAAACAAACATTTAAAGGCATTTTTTTCATATGTTCGCCATCAGTTGTTTTGTATTTTTCTATATTATAACGATCACTATATTTTTGTGTTATTGGTCTATATAATACACTCATAGCTTTGTGCATATCATCCCAATTTTTAAAATAAGTATCTAAATCAACATACTCGCCAAAAGTCATTTGATCAAGCTCAGGAATAAAACCATACCTTATATTGTCTAATTCAAAATGTCTTATAAGTGTTTTTTGTTCTTGTTTAAACAAATTAGTAAGTGTTTTTGAAATTCTGTTTATATGTGACATACGATATTCTATTATATTACCATATGGTACTTTACAAAAAATTTCTATCATTTTTGAGCCAACAATATATTGATCTTCTTCTTTGTCTTGTATGTTTAGAAATTCTTGATATTGTTCTAATGTAACATCACTTAACTTATCTGGTACATTTATTTTGATTCTCATAATTATATAACAATATTAAATAATATATTTTAAAAAAAAAAGGTAGCCATTTCTGACTACCTCTCAAACAACTAACGGGAAAACTTAATAATTAACCTATGAATACAATAAATATAGTTATTTGATTTCTTTATTAAAAGGTTTTTTTGGATAATTTTTACTTAGAATGAATTTAAAATATTCTTCTTTTGTTACAAATTGTTTTTTTATTGGGTGTAAATATTTCATTTTATTTCAATTTTTTCTTTCATAAATGCTGTATGTGTTCTAATCAATTGTTGTTTTTCTTTTTTTGTTTTTACATATTTAGGTATAAATAACCAATATTTAGTCTCGTTACAACTAAAAAATTTTTTCAATATCCAACCTAAAGTATACATTAATTTAAAGCCTTTGATTTTTCAACAGAAAAAGTTCTAATGTCTTGCATAACAAAATCAAGCAATAAATAAAATGCTAACTCATTTATATCTTTTGCTTTGTTGCCTGTATATGGTATTATAAAATCATTTGGTTGAAACTCTAAACAAATTAACCAACAATTGTAATAATATATAGTTTGATCACCAATATAAGATATTACATAATCTTCAATTTGATCATCAGTAGGTTCATTGTATTGTTCGCCATTTTCAGCAGCACAATGTGGACAACCAAATTCATCTGTTAAATGTTCTTTTAACTCATTTAAAAATTTGTATTTATTAAACCTGTCCATATCCTAATTTTGAATTGTAAATAGTATTTATTTGATCAAATCTATTACCTTCTAATCTACCACACAAAGGATAACACATTGATGTAATCTCCATTCCTGCTGGTATCAGCAATTTGATTGGTGTTCCGTTTTTTTGTGTAAGCAATAAGTCTTCTGTCAATATTTCAGTAATACGACCACTATATCCCATCACTTCTCTATCTGGTTTATCTAATCGTATATTACCAACATATTTGCCACGATAATATATATCAAGATAATAACCGAATATTTTGAATTTTAATTTTCTCATTATTTATTTATTTGATTTTAATTTACAAAATATCTGTATATTCTGCAACTATAAATAATTTATTAATCAATATTTCTTCTTTTGATCTCGTTGAAAACAAGTTTATATTCATTATTATATCTTTTTGAATAATAAGAGGATTCAGAGATTTTTTCAAGCAAAAAATCAAAGTGTCTTAATAAGTCTTCGTTTGACCAATGTAAATATAGATTTTTCATAATTATTTATTTATTTATTTATTTAATATGAATATATATAAAATCTAAATATAAGTCAACTACCTAATTGCATACCGACCAAAGTTTGGTTGTGATAAAATAGAATAAGTACAATATCTAATAGCATCAATTGTATGATTATTTAAATCAATTGGTATATTAGTTAATTTACCTGCTTTATCTTCTTTCCATTTATAATTTTTAAACTCTCTTATTGTATTTATACTTGTATCTATAATGTGTATTTTATATCGTTTTAATAAATCAATACCTGCATTTATACTATCTCTGCCTTTTATACTTGGTCTAATATTCCAACCCATTCTTCTTAACTCTGTAATTATTCGTGGTTCGCTGCTATCTGCATAAATTATCTCCCTCTTAATATTGTCTTTTAAAAATTTATGTATATCATTAGTTGTCATCATTGTTCTATATAAATACTCTTTTATATATAAATCTAAACCATTTATCCATACACCTACTAAAGTTGTTGGATCATTTGTAAAACCAAAGTCCATACCTAATGCTATAAATTTGGCTTGATCGGGTATATAATTACACTCAATAAAATTAAATATAGTTGCTTGACTTATTCCTTTTTCTCCTAATCCATATATTTGCCAATATTGTTGGTCAGTTAATTTTAACCTTTCTATCTCTTGTACTAAACTATCTTCTAAAAAAGGATTGTCTTTATAGGTTGTTTTTAAAAAATCAGCATCTTTTCTTGGTATTATTTTATCATATATCCAATGATATTCTTCACTTGGGTTATAATCAATTATAATTCTATCACTTGTTCTAAACAACAATTGTTGCCAATCTTCCCAATATAACTCATTAGCTTCATTAATAAATAATAAATTTCTTTTTCTACCTCTAACTTTTACAGGTTGATCAAGAGAAATAAACTCAATTAAATTGCTATTTAAACTATATTCGTTTCTTGATTTATTGTGATTTTCTTCTAAATAAATATGTTTTTCTCTAAGTATATTTATAAAATCTCTATATACTGTACCTCGCAAAGCTGGAAAAGTTTTACGACAAATTGTAACAACTTTTTTACTATTTCGTAAGCAATAATAGAAAATAATATAAAGAAGAATATTGTAGGTTTTCCCTGACCTTGTACCACCTTGATTTATTATAATTTTTTTATTTGAATTAACAAGATGCTTAAATACTACATTAGTTTGTATTTTTGTCTGTGTTTTCAATAATCTCTATTTTAACATCACTTGGCACACCATCTGCACCTGTAATTTCTTGTCTTTCAACATATCCTCTTTTTTTGCCTTTTGTTTTTAAGTAAAATATAGTTGCTGCTGTTGAACCTGCTTTAATTTGTTCAAACAATTTACTTTCTACATAATCTAAACTCATATTGCCAATATCTTTTACTTGATCAGCAAAATTATCATCTTCTTTTAAATATTTATAAAATGTTGTCCTACCTATTCCTACCTTTTTACAAGCTGTAGTTACTATTCCTAAACTTTGCTCTAAAGCTTCTATTAACCCTTTTTTTATGTGTTCACTTTTGTTCACTTTTTTTGATATTTATTTGTAAATGTAATATACTCAAAATTAAACTCATTTAATATTTTTTTTATTTTACTCATTGGAAAACTTTGACTTGCATATCCAAGTTTAAATATAAAATTTTTAAAATCAGTTAAGTCTATTTCATTTCTTGTTTGTAAATAATTTTTTATTTCTTTTTTTGTACTTTCTTTTTTTATTCTGTCAAAGTAACTTTCGTATAAATCTTTTTCAAATAAGTCAGTTATGATTTTGTCAAAATTTTTACTATGCTGATCAATAGTTAACTTATTACTTTCTTTATAATTATATTCTCTTATATTATTAACAATTAAATTTTCTAATATTTTATATTGTTCTTCTTTACTTTCAAATAGATGTGGATAATCTTGATCAACAAGCTCTGGAAAAGTTACTTTATTTGGTGCAACTATAACTTGATCATTTAAAATACTTTCTGCTATGCTAATACAATATGTTTCGTGGCGACTATTTATTACATTACAATGACATTTACTTAATTCATTTATATAATCACTATGCAAACTAAATGATTTTATTTCAACATATTCTTTGTTTACACTTCCTAAGTTGCCTTTATCTCCTGCTGTTATTATTACTTTAAATTTATATCCTGCATTATATAACAAATCAAACACTTCAAAAGTATCTTTCCAATTTTTGTAACCATCTAATCTGTGATTATAAATAAAAGTGTAAGTTTCATATTTATATTTTGATTTTATTTTATTTATATAGCCACCTAACTTAACTATTGATTTATCTTCTATTTTTTTTACTTGATCAGGCAACAAAATATCTTTAGCTTCTTCTATAAGCATATTATAACAATGTTGAGTATGAAAATAGTTTAGATCTGCACCTAAAGAACCAATAATTTGATCGTATAAAATATGGGTACAGGGTAAATAATTCGATAAATACTCTAAACTTCTATGTATAACATAATGATGATAATTCAACACCTTAACTCTTTGATTATCTAACAAAGTGTCTTGAAAATATCTAATGTGATGTCCCCTTTCAACAACATTATTCCATACTAAATCAATTGCATACTTTTTATATATTTCTCTAAATATATTTGTGTTAAAATGTATTACTTGATGTTTTTTAGAGCGTGGTAAAGGTAACCATATTATTTTTACTGATTTATGTAAATCATCTTTGTAATATTTTCTATTCTTATCTAATAAAATAAAAAAATTATATTTACCTGTTTTTATTAATTTGTTGCATAATTGTTTTACTATTATATAATTACTATCTGCATTTATGTTATCAACTGACAACATCAGATATACTAATATATTTAATTTTGTATTTTGCACTCTATAATATTATTATCTACAAATTGATCAATTTCTTTCTGTAACTCTTTATAAGTTTTTTTGCTCATTGTTAGTGTTACTACCACTTTATCTTGTTGTAATATTTCTTTTTCTTCTTCGAAAAAATTTTCTTCAAAATTGTCTGATAAATTTGCTATCAAACCAAAATTATAAAGTTCTTCTTGTTCCCACTCGTTAGCTAACATATCCCAATCCCAATTACCAAAACTTATATTGTCTTTAATTATAAATTCATCTTCTTGTTCTTGTGTAAAACCTAATGCTTTGATTATATAAACATCTTCTAATCCTGCTTCAATGGCTGCTCTGTATCTCATATTACCACCTAAAATTAAATTATGCTTATTTACAACAATTGGTCTTAACTCTAACATTTCTGGAAATTGTTTTAAACTTTTTACTAATTTCTTAAACTCTAAATCCTTTATATTTCGTGGATTATTAGGGTTTGCTGTAATTTGATTTATTTTTACTTTTTCTATCATAATTCTCCTCTTAATGTATAACTATCTAAATCTACTTGTTCATCAAAAAATTGCTTATAAATTGCTATAGCTTCGTATGTTTTTTGTTTACCACTTAGATAAAAATCCTCTGTAACATCAAATATACCAATATCTAAGGTTTGTTTATCAATAACTAAAAATTTAAATTGATCAAATGGTTTATTAAACAAAGTGCAATATATAAACACTTGTACATCATAATGTAATTTTTTTGCACCATAACTTGAAAATTTATCTGTAAACATTTCTATGTTTGCTGTTGTTTTTAAATCAACTAATCTATTTGGGCATAAAACATCTGCTTTGGCTCTAAATGGTATGCCTTGTATATATCCTATCTCTGGTACTTCATATTCGCATTTAGTTAATAATTGCATCGCTTGTTCATTTCTAAATAATGCATCTTGTAGTCTTTCTGTTTCAGCTTTTTCTTTCATTGTAAATATAGTATGTTTTTTGTCTATATTTTGTTTTACAAAATCTTTATATTTTTTTGCTACTCTTGATTGACAATCTACAAAAGTATATTTATGAAATTCTTCTGGCTCAAGTATAGCTAAATGTAACAAACGACCCATTAACAGAGGTGTAGTTACAGGATCTCCATATTTAACTGTATAATGATAACTTTTTGGACTTTTTAATAATTTTTTGATCAATGAGCTTGACAAAGTATGTTTACCTAAATAATTGTAATAAAAATCATCACTCAGCATTTTTTTTAATATATCTGCTTTCTCGTAAGTTTTTGAGTCCTGTAGTGTTATGTATTTCATCTAATTGTTTTTTTAATTTTATGTTTTCTTTTAAAACTTCATTGTATTTATTTATGTAATTTTCTTCTAAAAAATTATATTCAGTTAGTAACATTGAAGTGTAAGACCATAAATGCCAAAGCAAACTTGTTTTTTTTAAGTTCTCTTTTGTTTTATTTTTTTCGTATTCTTCAATAGCAATAGTTGCTAAATAATTAAAATTAGCTTTAAATATTTCAAATTGGATTTTCATTATTTATTTATTTATACAAATATAATTATAAACTATTTAAGTTTGTAATAATTGAATATTTTTGGTTGATCAAGTAACATTCTTTTCTAACTTTTTGTGAGTTCCATAATGTAGTTTTTGGACACCATATCTGTTTAATTGTTGTAATATCTTCCCATTTTGTTTTAGGATTATTTAACCAAAATAAATAATTAGCTCTTGAATCATTTACAAAATATAACTTAACAATTTTATCATCCATTTGCATTAATTTATCATATTTGTATTTCTCTAACAATTTATCCTCGTAATACTCATTTCTAAATTTCATTTCTATGACACAGGGATAACCTTTCGGTGTATATCCTTTTGCATCATAATGTTCAAATTCGCCACCTGACCATTTTAAGTTCCAACCATCAATATTGTACAAAGCAACTACTGCTTTCTCCCAAACGTGTATATCTTCTATTTTAGACATTCACTAACCTCTTTTATCCATTGATTTATCATTTTTGCATTACAACTACAAAAATTAGGTTCGTGATATTTGTGTTTCATATATTTAGAATGTAAAGCACACATTACTTGAAAGTCTTCATAAACCATCTCGTTTTTTAAACTTGATGCAATTTTACTCCAAACTTTTTTATCTACAATTTTATCTTGTTCCATTTTTTACGCCTTTCATCACAACCACAATTTGGATAAATTTTTTTCCAAATATACCTTATGCCTGTGTATTTTGTTATGTAATAAACTAAATCACCTAATTTCATTTTTTAATATATCTTTTACTTTATTATATGTTCTATAGAGACTGTAATAACTAATTTTACTTTGTCTACTTAACTCTTTTATACTCATACCACCCTCAATTATTCTATAAACTTTAGCATCGTACCAAAACATATTATCTAATTTAGCATTTATTCTTTTATAAGTTTTTTCTATGTCTTGATCAAGTGTATTACCTTTTTTTAGCTTATATAAATATTCATCTATATTAATAACATTTATTTTTGCTTTTTTTATTTGTAAATTTAAAGTCATATGCCTTAGACATTGATATATATAAATGTAATTTATATCTCCATTATAACTAATATCTTTGCCTTGATCAATGTATTTAATTACTCTTATATACATTTCTTGCACTAAATCTTCTGCATAATCTTTTAAACCAAAAGATTTTACAATATTTATCCAATCATTATGTCTGTTAGTAAGCTTTTTTTTTAGGTCAGAAGGGCGCATTAATTTGTTCAACTAATGCTAAATTTAATGTTTTTTTTCCATTAATTTCAAAACCAACATTATTTTTGATACTTTTCATCATAATTGGTTTGTCAATTGGTGTTGGTCTTCCCCCTGTATCTGTATCTTTTACCTTTCTAATATGTATATGATTTATCATCCATTCTGTTGGATGCTGAATGTATCTATGTATTACCATAAAATCATCTGCTCTGTTCACAAATTTACCTCCACCCTCGACATCACTTGCTAATGGTGGTATAGGATGTCCTGCATAATCGTGTTGGATTGGGTGTTTTATTCGAGTTGCAAAAGTAGCAGCGTGAGTTGTTAACCATATACTAGTTTGATTTTTTTTACAAAATTGCCTTATTTCACTTGTTGCTTCATAATCATATTCGTGTCCATTTAGTCCATCTAACAATTGTCTATCTTTTAGTAAACTATTATATGGGTCAATTAAAAAACCTTGATAATCCCAAGCATCTTTTACTACCTTACCTAAATGTAATAATTGTTTGTATGTATATAAATCGTTTGGATCAATAAATTTAAAGTGATCAAAAATAAAAGCTGCATTATTGTCAAATTGATCAGTAGGTATTTTATTAATTGGTTGTACAGATAGAAACTCAATTAATTTTTTTATAATTGTATGTGGCTCATTTTCGCTGCTAAAAACAAGCCATTTAATTTTGTGTTTTACAGAATATAACAACATTAAAAATAGAGTTACAGTTGTTTTACCTGTATTAGCGTGTCCTAAAATTAAATTAAAGTTTGATGGTTTAAACCTTAAATATTCATCAATTTCTGGAATGTCAAGTGTTAATCCCTCAATTCTTTTTCCTTTTCTGACCTGTATAATTTTATTAATTTCATCATCATAATTTATTAGCATATAACGAATTTATACAAATTTCTAAAAAGGTAAATCATCTCTATCAGGACTATGTTCTGATGCTGTTACTTCTTTTTGATCAGGTTTATAATCATTTACTTTGCAATATTGTTTGCCACTTTTACTTTGACAAAGCGAAATATTTACAAAACCTCTTTCATCTTGTAATTTTTCTAATCTATTTAGTTCTTTTCTAAATTCATTAATTTTTATACCTATATTGGATTTTACCCAATCAGTTTTGGTCGGTTGTGGAAATAATCCACTTATAAAGTCTATTTTTTTATCCATTGTAAACGTAATTTTCAAATTTTCTTGCTAAGTTAAATATATCATCTTCTGACCAATCATTTGAATTAGCTAAAAGATCAGTTGCTCTGTTTAAGCTACTTTGCCTAATAATGTATTTTTGTATTTCATCTTTTGGACTACTATAATTATTATTTACTTTTATTGGCATAAGTTTTGCTTTATTTTTTGATTGATCAAGATTATATGTGATCTCATCTCCTACTTTGTAAGTTAATTCTTTTGTAGTAAACACATTAGGATTATGTCCATTTGCAAATTGTACTACATATTTATTCATAAGTGCACCATCTTTGGTGTTGAAACTTTCTTTTTTGAAAATTGATTTTATTGTACTAGTATATTCCATTTTAATTTTTTGAGTTTAAATATTCTTCGTTTTGTCTTTCTTCTATAATTTCATTCTTTGCAGTCAGTAATCTAACTTTTATTTTTTCATCATTTAACTCATTTCGTAAAGCTTGATTTTCTTGTATTAATGTTAATCTGTCTTTTTCTAATTGATCAAGTCGTGCTAATAAAAAATCCATATTATAAATTGCCTGTGTGTTTATCTAATACAATTGATTCTATTTCTTTTATATAATCGTAATGTACTAAATTGGTTATATCTACTGTATCCATTCTAATGGCTACTATTTCTACTCCATCAAAAGTGCCTGTTCCATCAAAATATCCAAGCTCTGCTTTTGTGAAATTATATTCTACTGTTATATCTTTATGATTATAATTTATATCAGTAATATGAAGTTTGTGAGTATATTTTATCATATCTATTTATTTATAAGTTGCTGAAACTCTAATGCACTTTGTAAGTTGTCAAAATAATAACTTTTTACATCTGTAAAATGAGGATTTTTGAAATATTCTATAGTGTCTACTCTATAAGAGCTTCTTTGAGGGTTGGTAACTAATCGTGATTTCATATTTATTTATTTATTACAAATATAAACATTATCTGTCAAATGGCAAAAAAGAAAAAGGCAAACAAATGTTCGCCCTTTCCAAAATAAATAAATAATATCCTCTAAGAAGTTGCAGAGGATTCGTTTAATTCTTTATATCTTTCTATCATTTCCAAGAGGTCAAAATTATTAAATTTTTTTGTTTCTTTTGCTAAAAAATATAACTTTTTTGCTTTTTTTGTTCCTAATTTTAATCCAAATTTGTATTGTTCACCTGCTCTGAACATATTACATCCTACACATTGTACTTGACAATTATCTTCGTGCCATCTTGTTGAGTAATGTTTTCTGGACTGAAAGTGTCCACATTGCATTTTTTTCCAGTGATCTCTTTTTCCACAGGTATAGCATTCAACATAACCGTTATGATCTGCTGTCCTCTTTCTTATATACTCACTAAATACTGTATCAAGTTTTTTTATTAAACTTTTTCTATTATTCTTCATTAGCTTTTAACAGAAACGATCCTAAATATACATCAATTTGTTTAATTGCTTTGTATATAAATCTGCTATTAACTTCAGCAGCAAGTCGTTCAGTTTTGGTGCTATCTGTACCAAGATTACAGTATTGATCAGCATTTAAGTAAAGTAACCTATCAATTTTTTCTGTATCACTTACAGAAGTATAAGTCATTATTTTATTTACTTTGTCTCTTAAATTCATATCAATTTCAATATTTTTATACATTTATTTATAAATATATATATAATTATATAATATATATACTTATATAAATATATATATATATATATATGATTTTATTATATTCGTATATAAATCATCTACCTTGACCTATATATCTTTTTTTATAATTTTTACTATGTTTTACTTTACTGCACTTTGTTTTAGCGTGTACTCCTTTACGTTTTCTGCTTTTAGATTTATAAACTTGTACTTTAACTTTACGCGCCATTATTTATTTTTATTTTTAAAAAAATATAAGATATTATTATTAAAAATAGAATCCAATAAATATTTATATGTGATTCTCCACAAAGGCCTAATATATGCTCTAAAATTTCCATAATTATTTTTTAAACATTGATGTTGCTTTTTCTGTTGTCCTTCCACCAAAGTATGCTAAGACAACTGCCATCATAACTTTTTCAAAAGTGTCGTTCCATAATTCGCCAATATGAAATGGTACACTTTCAACACTATCTAATATACCTGCAAATGAAAAAATTACAATACACCACACAAGTACAAGTGGTCTAACATTTTTACTTAACCAACTATCACTATTTGCATCTGCTTGCCATCTACTTGTAATCGATTCTATTTCTTTGTTTTGTTGTTCGTATATTAATTGCTGTAATTTAATTTTATCTTGATTTGATATTTTTGCTTTACCTATTTCTGCAATAGCTTCTTTTGGATTTGTAACACCTTGCAGAACACTACCTAATGTTGGATTTATTAAACCTGCTGCACCAAGCAACATTTTACCTACTGTAGTATCTTTAAATTTTTTTTTAGACATTAGTTATATCAATGTATTTTGTTTTACCATTTTCTCGTACTGCCCTTAGTATTTTTTTTCTATTTCTATCTGCACCAACATAGCTTACGTGTATCCAGTCAGGGTTTTCATCATTACCAAACTCCCATATCATTTGATCAAAGTCAAGATTTTTTTTAATATATTCAAACATTTCTTTATTTGTTTTATGCCCGTAGACATCATCAATATCTATTGCTTGTCCTCGCATATGTTGCGACAGAGTTGAGCCACCAATAGCTTCGTTTAATGCTCTTGATCTGTAGAAAGAGTTTATTTTTATTGGACCTCCTACCCACTCGCGTAACGGCTCAAATATCCAATGCGCTAATAGTCGCATATTCCCTATAACATTTCCATTTGGTGTATTGTCAATTCCAAGCCTTAGTGCTGTTACACTTTTTGTAGCTTCCTTATCAGATATATGAGGGCTTATCATAATCTATTAATTTGTGGTTACTCTTCTAATTCTTGCTTGTTTATTTATAACTGATTGTATTTCTTCAACAGGTACATCTATTTTAAGTAAAATACCACCATCCCATCTACCAATTAAGCTTCTATCTTTATACAAAAATATAACAGGCACTGATTTTATTTGTTGTTTGATGCTTGATTTTTGATCTTCTAATAAAGCAGTTACAACTTTTGCACCTTTTATTTTGTCTAAGTGTTTATAATCGTTTTTATAGTTCCAACCACTATTTATATGTAGTACTGTATATTCTTGGCTATAATTACTTACATATACAAATAGTGCAACTAGGACAAATATTCGTTTCATTTCTGTATAATTTCATATAATTTTTCATCTATTTTATCTAATTTTTCTGAGTTTTCCTGTACCTGTTCTGCTGTATTTTCAATAGTCTCCCTTATTAATTGATCCTTTAAATCATATTCAGTTCGTGTTAATTCTGGTTTAGGCAGTTCTTTTGCTAATTCTATTTCAGCAGTTAGTGTGAAATAAAGCCCAGCGAGTGAAATAGCACCTGCTAAAATTAATCCTATTGTTTTTAAATCTAATTTTACTTGAGTTTCCTCATTAATTACTTTGCTCATTGTTCTCTATTTCTTGAATAGAGCCATCATTTAAATCAATATTTACTTTGCCGTATTTATCTTCTAGCTTTTTCATATTTTTATCAAAGTCTGATTGCAGTTCAAGATTTTCGCTAACAAGTTTATTTGCTTGTGCAAGTAATATTTCTCTTTGCTCATACTTTTGAC
>VTLG01002628.1_pt1 | contig 22942 bp, 15 predicted proteins | sample 4694571 | NCBI WGS metagenome assembly VTLG01 (sample SAMN12604809, study PRJNA352737) | marine metagenome | biome: ENVO:00000447; feature: ENVO:00000209|ENVO:00000569|ENVO:01000036; material: ENVO:00002151; isolation source: viral sequences binned using virsorter ...
AGGCAAGTTAATAGCTACGGCAGTAGGAATAAAAAAGATAACACCCTCTCATCGACAGCAAGACCTGACGCATCGGGTAAAAAGCCTCGTGCTGCCGCACACCACAAGAAAGAAATAGACCTTTACCAAAAGGGACACACGAATATTCCAAGCGAAACCGGAGGAGGGCGTGGATATGAAACGCGTGAGGGCAGAGGTACTCGTAGGGGCAAGATAGAGAGGGAGGTTTCATCTATAACAGGAAAGGCTCCGAACCGGAAAGCGACCATCCGTCCTATCTCTAAAAAGAAACGGGAGGAGATGGAAAAAAGGTTGAATCCTCAAAAACGCTCGCTAAAAGTCCCGCGCAGGCAAAAAGCCTAGATGCCGTACCAACCCCACGAACACCAGCTAAAACTCCACAAGTCCAAAGCTAAAGTCAAGTGGAACCAAACTGGACGACGTGGGGGGAAGACCCGTTCCGCACTCGAAGAAGACCTTGCGGTTATCGAGTCCCTATCCCACAAATATGTTGAAATCCCTAGCCAGCCCGGTAAGCAAACCGCTGAAGAAGCTAGGCTCGTTCCTGCTATCCACGTCTGGACAGTTGCCCCTACTAAGGCGCAGATGTATCAGGTCTGGAACGAGATGCAGGCATTCATTCCAGAACACTTGGTCTCAAAGACAAACCCGTATCGAGACAACAAACTTGGGGGCGGCAGAGGCAGTGGGTTCAAGGAAGACGCACTGCATGTGTGGCTCACTTTCAAGGATAGAAATGGACGTTGGCTTCGGGGTCGAGACGGAAAGCCACGTCCACGACCCATTATCTTCTGGGAACTCAAGTCAGCGGATAACCCTGAGTCACTCCAGTCAGTCGGACTCGACTTCCTCCACATCACCGAAGCACAGGAAATAGCGGAAATTGGCTGGAACAAACTCCGTCCAACACTCTCATCTCCCGGCAGGGCTGGGCGCGCCCTTATCGAAGGTATACCGCCAGTTAGCCCCTCACATTGGTTCGCTCGAAACTTCAAGCGCGCTAAAGAATCTCCTTCTCGCCGTAGAGAAGCATTTAGCTGGACTGCCTTCGATAACCCGCTCCTGACCGAAGACCAGAAAGACGAGATAAGAGACGACAAAGAAACCATGATGGAGGACGACTGGAACCGTCTCTACATGGCTATTCAACCTGAAGGTGCTGGAGCGTTCTTCCGCAAGGTGGATAAAGCAGCCAGAGGAACCGAACTCATGCGACCTGCTAAAGGCGGGGCTGAGTACGTTGCTGGACTTGATCTTGGGCGTAGCAACGATGCTACGGTACTCATAGTCAAGAACCGGAAAACACGCGAATCCGTATCAGCCACAGAACTCCTGAAAACCGACTGGACGATTCAAATGGAGACCATTCGCAGTGAAGCCCGAAGATGGAACCTCAAGCAAATTATCATGGACTCGACAGGACTGGGAGGCCAATTTGCTCGTGACATCATGTACACAGAGATGCTGGCTGAGAGAATTCCAGTCATCGCCTTCAACTTCACACCGGTGGCAAAATACCACGACCTGTACCTGCCTTATCGAATTGCCCTTGAACATGAAGAAGTTAGTTTCCCAGCAGAGTGGAGCAAGCTAAGTTCGCAACTCATGGATACGACCCACAAAGAAACAACTAATCGCGGACACGTCTTTGGAACATCCTCTGGAGCGCATGATGACTGGGCTGATGCAGAGGTACTAGCCTTGTATGGCTGTGACCCTGTAGAGTATTCTGTGACGACGCATAAGCAGAGGGAAACAGGGGGCATGGAGCCTCTAAGACCTAATTTCATCTCGAAGCGACGTGGCAAAAAGCGTGGATTTATAGGTCTTACTCGTGAAGCACGTCACGCAACATATCTCGATGAAGTAGATACGATTCTGGAAGCGGAAACAATTCGATAATGGTCTCACCCGCAGTATCGTCAGCAGCACAGGCAGTTCCACCCACTCGCGGAAATGTCGAAGACACCATCCAGCTTGAACGCGCCAACCCGCAACAAGAACCTAAGATCACGGAACAGTGGATTGAGGGAACTGTCTCGCAGGGTAAACAGCGATTCGGGAAGTTCTGGCGCAAGTGTCGACAGGCTGACGAGTTCATCCGTGGAGACTTCGACTTCCCTGTCACAGAAGACGGGTCGAAAGTCAGGCTAGGAACAGCCCATTCCGTCGTAAAGACACTCGTAGACCACATCACACCGCCGTTCGTAGATATTACCGTCCCCCCTCCCGGTGCTAGAGGACAGGCAAGAGCAGAGAAGATAGAGAAATTCCTGCGTGGCTCTAATCACCGACTGGAGCAGGAAACCCCAACCCGACGCATCGTCAACTTCCACACAGCGTCCTACGGAATAGCGTGGGAGAAGACTGAGTTCATCGGAGCCAGATGGTCTGACTTCCCAGAACCACCTGAAGATTCTGGTGATGTGTCGAGATACAAAGATGAACTCGAAGCCGCTATGGACAAACGCTCCATCGAGTGGCCTATTACTACGAAAGCCGTAAACCCACAGGAAGTCATCTGGGACACTAATAACGGCTATGACCCTCGCTGGGTTATCCACTTCTTCGATATCGACAACGAGTGGATACATGCTCACTTCCCCGGTTGGGAAGGCTCTAACTCAGGTCGCTCACAGTTCATTGAAGTGTGGACGCACTCACAGGTCGCCTACATGGCAGAGCGTAAGTGGGTAATGAAACCTCGTGACCACGGCTACAAGATTCGTCCGTGGACTATGTACTGGCCTCAGACAGGTCTTACGACTCTAGGCAACAAGCCTGAAGACCTTTACTGGGGCATCCTCGACGGTAACTTCGAGATGTTGCAGGCTGAATCGCAACTAGCATCTCAGTACCTCGACATCGTCACAAACTCCACTCACCCAGTGACCAACTTCAGAGGCCCACCGGGTATGGCTGATGAAGCACTGAACGAGTACGACAACTCCCCCGGAGCCATGAACGTGGTTCCGCAGAACGTGGAGATTGAGGTTCCTCGTGTGCCTGAGCCGCCACAGACAATCATGCTGGCGAAGAGTATGTTCGATGAGGCTATTGAGTCCAATACAGCCCCATCAGTTACTCGTGGACAGCGTCCTTCGGGAGCGTCTTCGGGTTACGAGACGGCGGTACTGTCCGGTATCGGTCGTCTCAACTTTGCAGCATGGGTGTCAGCAGCCAACCGTGGGTTACAGCACCGCAACGAGATCATTCTCAATATCGTGGAACACGTAGTACAAGACCGCATCACAGTATGGGGTCAGACAGAAGCAGGGACAGTAGATGCCACAATCTCCCCGAAAGACATCAAGGGACACTACGTCAACTTCGTCCAACTCAACCCTACGGCTCCCGAAGAGCGAGAGCGAATTCTCAATCTTTGGGCGACCAGATGGCGAGAGGGATTTGTTGACCATGACACTGCCCTTCGGGAAGGTGGAGTTTCAAATGCGCTGGAAGTTCAGTCCAAACTCCTCGCAGAGAAGTTCCTCAAGTCAGAACAGATTTCAGGGATTCTGGAAGGCATTGCAGCGCAGCGCATTCCACTTCTTCAGGGCATCATAGAGGCAGCAGGCGTTGGTGGTGGAGAGGCAGATGCGATAGCGCAATCCGTACTCGACACACAGGGGGCTACACAGCTTCCGAACGCAGGTAATTTCCAGCCGGGTAACGCAGCAGGCAATACGCCGCAGACACCCGGTACAGGGCAGCCAACAACTACTCGTCCGGTAATGCCCGGTTCAGTAGGGGAAGCTGACCTTGTGGGTAGGCAGATAAGCAGTCCTGCACGTACAGGCGGTAGGCGTGTACCAACATCTAATCTCCCGGCAGGCAGATAATGGCTAAGAAAGAGAACGTCCTGATTGAGGGCGCATTTGAACAATACGATGAAGTGGTGAAACGGTTCTTGGACAGGGTTCCAAAGCAACTAAGCGCACCAGTAATCGACCCACCCGGTGGCAAGAAGGCCGTAATAAAGCCTCTGCCATTCAGTCCAACAGGGGGCATCTAAATGGCTAGTATCTCTATACCGGCAAGATATCAAACCAAAACAGGCGGTGAGACGCAAATTCACGGTTCTAGTCTTCACGCAATACGCTCAGAACTTGTCAAGTATGGGATTCCGTATGCGCTGACTGGTTCATTTAGTGCATCGCCAGATGGTAAATACGGGACTAGCTTTACTCAACTTAGGAACAAGGTTGACCCTAAAGCACGAAAAGCAAGCGAAGCCCAAAACAGAATGTTCGCAATCGGGTCAAACATCGGCGCATTGAGATTACCCGGCCCTAAAACTGGTGGTGGTGGACAGGCTCGTAAGGCCAAAGAAAGAGACTTAGGTCAGTCAAGTGAACAGGGGGTTGACTCAGGTGGCGTAGATACCGGCTTCGGCAAGATGAGCATACCCTCTAATACAGAAGTTAAGGCTATGCGTGATAGTGGTATTGGGGGAGGTAGCAATCTTCGCGGTAGTCAGTTCTTGACTCCAGAACAACGTATAGCTATGCAGCCTAAAGGGGCTGAACAATGGCAGTCTGCACCATCGCAGTTTTCTCCTACTGAGATGAGGGATATCTACCCTCAGGTGGAGGGTGGCCTTGAGGGTACAGGAGCAGGCCTAACTGACGAGCAGAAGTTTATATTCGAGCAGAATGCTCCACCTAGTGGTATTGGCTCGTCAGCCCGCGGAGGAGCGACAAGTTTTGGAGAGTCTCTCGGTATAGATGAAATTATCGGAATGTTTGTTGAGGGTGGTCAGTTCGGTGGGCCGACTTCAGGGGCACCCGGTGAAGAAATCCTCAACCCGCTTCTTGCAGAACTTCTCAGTACGGCAGACCTGCAGAACAACCGTGTATCGCTTGAGCAGATAGCTGACATGGAGGCTCGTTCTCGTGAGCAGGTAGCTGAATTCAATAAAACGGCTGCTATTGAAATAGCCCGTCAAAATGGTTTATCTGATGTAGAAGTAGCCCGTCTTACAAGTGAAGCTGACACGGCAATAGCAGAGGCTCGCCTTACTAGCGACCAATATGTTGCTTCGCGTGAGGGAATTGCTGCTGAAGAAGTAGCCCGTCTACAGGGTGAGGCTATGGAGGCGGCTGCTTTAAGCCAAGCCGGTGGTGTTACAGGGGCTGCATCAGAAGCTAGGTTGGGACAAGAAGCTGCTGCTAAAGCTGCTGCCGGTGCTGCCAGCCCGTTTGGGTTTATGCAGCAGGCTGCTGATCGTGAAAATGCTTTAGGAGAAGTGGTCACTCCAGAAGATCAGTTAGCATCTATCTATGGGCAGTTAAATCAGGTTGGGCTTGCGGATGCAGCCGCTAGACAGAGTCAGGCAGACGCAGCGAATTTAGCTGCTCGAAACAACGCATTTAGCTTTGCTGCTGGGCAAGAGGAATTCAACCCTAACCAAATAGCGCAAATAGCTGCCAACTCTCCCGCCGCTCTTGCAGCGCAGGGTCAGGAAGCTGCTGCTCGTGCAGGTGCTACAGGCTTTGGTGCGCTTCTCTCAGGAGATACAGGGGTAAACCAGCAAGCTAATGAAATCTTGCGAGCGCAAGCGGCTAATAATCCGTATGCCATGCAACAGCTTGGACAAGGTTGGGCAAATACAGACGCACTAAACCAGAACCTCCGAATTGACCAGATTCTTCGTGGCGGTCTTAGCCCGGAACAGCGTCTAGCTGAGATCAACGCATCTCAGGCAGGTCAGAATTTCGCAAACCAGTTGAACTTTATGAGTAACCCGTCTGCGGTTGGCTTTGCCACTGAGCAGGGGTTGTTCGGCGGTGGGAATAATCAGGTTCTTCAGGACATCAACAACTCTCCTGAAGGCAATGTCCCCGGCTCTCTGTTCGGATTCAACTCTCCGTCGGCTGCTGGTGCTGGTGGTGGTCAAACTACAAACACTGGCAACTTCAATGCGAACACGCTTCGTAACGCGAGTGATGAACAGATAGGGTTCTTACAGGGTGCTGCTTCCGCAGGTGGACAGACACCAAGTGAGTTTGAGCAAGAAGTTCAGTCGTTTACCCCGCAGGGAGTCTAAATGACTACTCAGAGTCTTAGAGAGCGACGGGCAGAGCGTGAGCGTAAGGCTCGCGAGCAAAGAGCGCGTATTCAGCGTATTCGTGAACGTAACATCGCTAAAGGCGTATCTTCACAGCCTCAGAACGTAGTTCAGCCTTCCGATACTCCCTTCATTCCTCAAGGACAACAGGCTCAGGTTCAGGCTGACCTCAACGCACAGCGCACAGCGTCCACTCCACTGGGCAAGATTGGCATTGGGGCAGGTACGGCGGCTCCTGAGACGCGTGGCAAGCCAGAATTCGGGTCTTTCTTCGGTTCAGGGATTCTGGAGAACGTGGCTGGTGGGGTTCTTCCTGCTTTAGAGAATGCCCAGAAGTTCATGGAACTTGTTGGTGGTACAGCGGATAGCATTGTCGATCTTGCACCCGGCTCACTATTTGCAAGTCAGAATGAAGGGCGGGGCTTCAGCGAGATACTCCAAGAGGTCTCTGCTGAGTCAGGGCGTGGTGGCGCATTCGACGTAGCTGGGCAGGCTCAGAACCTCGCAGAAGCCTTCCGTCGCACAAATCAGCCTACCAAGAAGTTCAGCCTCCCCGGTGAAGGCATACCTCTGCCCGGTGGTCGCAAATTTGACGATTTTGACATAGGGGTCAAGGGTGCTACTGAATTGATTCCAGAGGTACTGCTTGGAATTGCAACTGGTGGTAGTAGTACAGGTGCGAGTTTAGGCAGAAAGACTGCCACTAGCATACTAGACGCTCTTGGGCGTGATATTGCTAAAGGCACTATAAAAGTCACTGCAAAAACCACTCGCCAAGCGATCAAGGTAGCAAGACAGGCTCCTGAAGTTGCAGGTAAGGCATCTAGGGTTAATTACTCAGGCGCACTTAATAGTATTAGCAATGTAAACCAACCCGGAGTTGCAGCGGCATTAAAGGGTTCGACCAAGATTCCTAGTTCTTTCAAAGGGCCGATTAGTGCTTTCTTAAACGCAGCAAGCCCTGCTCGATTTGCTGATACTAGCCGTGGTGCGATACACCACATGCTTGCTTACGCCAAGGTACTCGACGGATTAGACGCAATAACTGATATTGACATTGCTGTACTTGCGAAGGCTCGTCTAGCATCAGGCTTGAAGCCGACCACAGCGTATAAAGAAGGCGCAGCAAAAGTTGATAGCGTCCCGTTTACTGTCGGTGAAGGTAGCACAATCCATAACACTGGTATCCCTGAGATAGATGCTGGTCACGAAGTCACGATCAAGAGCGGTGACCGTAAGGGTGAGGTTGTAAGAATCCCGTACACGACCATTGAGATTCAAGAGAACTTCTTCGACTACAAGGGGAAGGTTCCGAAAGGCTCAAAAGCAGGAACTCCTGAGTACGATGCTGTCGTTCTTGCACGAGACAAGATGCGTGACAAGTACGGCGGGTTGAACATTGGTGTGTGGGACGAACCCGCACAGCGATACGGTGGAGATGCTTCTCTTAACGCTCCGTGGGTCAACCCTGCGGAGGATGTTGCTAGAGGGACTTTTATCCCGAACGAGAACGCCTTATCACATGCCGAGCAACTCTCCCTAATGAAGGCTTCTCCTGATGAGACAGTCACTTTATTTCACGTTACTACCAAGGAGGGTGCGAGGGCGATACTCAAGTCGGGTGAAATACTTCCTAGCCGAGGTGCTACGCGGACTATATGGGGTCCGGGTGTCGCTACTGACCCTCGCGGGTTGTTTGGCGGAAGGCGTAGCGGGTTGAGTGCTGAGGTTGTTCAATTTGAAGTCCCAAAGAGTGCCATAGATGACCTGCAGGCAGAGACTCAGTTTAGGGGTCATAGTGATTTCACTTGGGAGCCAAGCAGGATAGACGGAAAGCTAGAGGATATTCCTCTGCCAATACTCAATGCAAGAGTGTTTGACCAGTCGCTTCTCAGTGTAGACAAAAACGCAGCCGACCTCGCTACTTACGTGCGTCTGAATCAGGACACATACAAGGCGCAGGGTCTCATGGCTGTGAGCGAAGGCATGTCCCCGAAGAAGATCAAGACTACGACTAAACTCGACTACGTGTCATCTCATTACGCACCTAAGAATGCAGATGGTTCGTACTTGTACGATGACCAACTTCACGCTCTTGGGGCTGTCAGGTCAGGTGCTACTCCGGGTCGAGCGCAGAAATTTATGAAAGAGCGCAAGCTGAAGACCGATGAGATTGACGAACTCAGAGCAAAGGGAGAATACGGCTACCTCACTCCTGACGAGTCGATGCGAGAGTTTGTGCGTGGAATGAAGAAGGGTTCTCTCGATGCACAGCATCAGAAAGCCCTCAAGGAAACTGCTCAGAGGGCAGGGTCTGGGATTGTGGACTTTGGGAAGGCTAAACAGCAGGCAAAAAGTGCTGCTATAACCCTTGGCAAGGGTTTGACGAAGAGCGGAAAGTTGCGAATCGTCCACCCGAAAACCATTCGAGCAATTCGTGATGCAGGGCTAGAGGCTTCAGCAGGCGTTCTTGAAAAGGCTAGTAAATCGACCCGTAAGAATGCTAAAGACCGCAACGATATTATCGCGAAAGTAAAAGCCGCCCTGTTGGACGACGTTGAAATCTTGGGTGACAAGACGTTCATCCCTACAAGACGCGGCGCAGCTAAATTCAAACAGGCGACGAAATTATCGACACAAGAACGTATGCCTGCGTACACAGGACTCATCTATGAGAACAGGCAAGAAGTTGCAAGGCTAGTAAAGCAGCACTACCCGAAAGACGACTTGGGCAGGCTTGAGTCGTTCACAAATGTTCTATCTGAAATCTCAGACGTTATCCGTCTTGGGAAGACCGGATTTGACTTCGGTTACCACATGATTCAGGGTCTTCCTGCGCTTGGTGCAGCAGCAGCAGAAGCGACCAAGATAACTTCGCGAACTATAAAAGTTCAAGGTGCTGGTGGTGCTGGGAAAATAATTGATACGGCGGCAGCTAGACGGGCAAGGGGTCGTGCCAAGTTAAAAGTTTGGGCGAAGTCTACTGTCGAGATGGCTAAAGCCTTTACAGACCAAGACAGGATGATGGCGAGCATTGCTGATGATGTTGACCTGTTCCGTGAGGCTGTAGGTAATAATCTTCAAATGGCAGCGGGTTCTACTGATGTATTCCAAGCAATCAGAAATGGCAGCATACTCAAGCGGATTCCTAAAGTTGGGGAGGCGATTGATGCGAGGCTGGCTAAACTTGCCGACCCGTTCCAGAGAGCCTTCCTTGCTCCCAGTGATTACATTAGATTCCAGTATTACAAGATCGACCGTGAGACAGCGATGCTTGCGGGTCTTGAAGGCCTAACTGACCCGATAGAGATAGCAGCTAAACAGCAGTCTAATCTTCAGGAACTAGCAGGAAGCCTGAACAATATGACTGGTGCGTTGTCGTCTGCTGGCATGGGCATAAACCCCACCTTGAACACTGTAGAGCGTGGCATTATTGCATTCTCTGCTAGGTATACCCGTTCTTCGATAGCGTTGCTGTCCGACGTATTCAAGGGCAATATCAGAGGCGAAAAGGCACGTAACTCTCTAGCGGGTCTAGTTGGCTTGGGAATGGTCTCATATATCTCAATGGTCGAAGCTATGAACTTAGCTGGTTTGAAGCAGGAAGTTAAGCTAGACCCTACTAAATCAGACTTTATGACTTTTGATCTTGGGGGCGACAGAGTTGGCTTTGGAGGATTCTGGACTCAGTTCTCGAAGTTATCCTCAAGAGTTGCTGAGACTGCGTGGGATGAAGACGCTCGCGAAATGTTCCTTGGGGATGACACTCTCCGCACAAACCCAATCATCAGATGGTTACGAGGACGCTCTGCTCCGGGCGCAGGAGTCATCTGGGATGGAATGATGCAAGAAGACTACCTTGGTCGTGATATTGAGGGAGTTGTTGACTGGACTAAGCACGTTGGCAGGCAGGCAGTTCCGATTTGGGTAGAAGCTGGTGTTCTTGGTAGCCCATACAAAACAGGTTGGGTTGGAACTCCATTTGAACTTGTTGGTGGCAGGGTTAACCCGTTGAGTTCCAATGATCGTCGCAGAGAGTTACGTGACAGTGTAGCTATTGACGCTTACGGTGCTAAGTGGACAGACATCAACGGTCTGCAAAGGGACAAAATCTCTTCTGGTGAAGGGGAAATATCTTTGTCAGATTTTGAGGAACTCCAGAGGCTTGATGCTGAAGTTGCCAAGGGGACAGTTGAGCGTGGCGACCTTACAGACATTGTGGTTGAAAAGTACAAGTCCAAACGCCTGAAGATAAATGATGAGTTCAATGTCAAAATTCAAGAGGGTAGGGACTACTTAACTGCTGGCTCTATTGATCTTCCTACCTTCAGAACTTTGTACCTGTCAGAAGCTAACTCAACTAGAAGGGTCAAACTTGAGGAATTGCACGATTCTGAAGGGGAGTTTGCTGAAGCCATTGCGTACTTCGAGGGCAACGCTAAGAGGTTCGGAGAGGATAAGCCCGAAGATATTGCGTATAACGAGTTCATCACTACGATCATCGCAACAGACGAGTTTGAAGACCCTATGGGCTTGGACTGGGAAGCCAAAGAGGAAGCAGTAGAGATATTCCAAGCCAAGTGGGGTGGAGAGGTCTACGCGTACATCTTGGAGCGGTTTGGTACTGGGCGAGACTTAGACGCTGTTGTCTATGAAATTTATAAAGGCAAGCAGCACTTCAACTATTACTGGGGTGACACCGAGAGGGCTACACTTGCCTCCATGCCTAATTCTTCAGCACTTCAAGAGGCTTATCGCGAGTACAAGAATGCTACAGACAACAGGCAGTTCGATATGCGGGAAACAGTTCCGTATCTCAAAGAGTTCATCGCAAAGCTAAGTCGGGTCAAAAAGGCTATGCGTGAGACTGACGTAGACCTTGACCGTTGGATGTTCAGGATGGGTTACTCAAACACCCTCGTGCATCCTGAAAACGAGTTCTCTCCTGATGGAGTAGACGACGCTAGGGAGTATTGGAGAGACCCGCACCCAATGCCCTTGCAAACATTTGGTATACCCGTTGGGACAACTCTCTAAGTTGCACTACATTCGGGTTTATGAGTAAAGTAATGACATCAAGTCTTTCGGGACATAAGAGGTTTCGGCCACGATGACAACAGATAACAAAGATGTTTCGGCATCACCAGATAGTGTGGAAGGCATCGCAGCCAGTGTTTCGGCATCAGCAGCACCAGCCCCACCCACAACAGGGGAGCCACCGGCTCCTGCAGTAGAACCGGCAACAGGTATCACGCAAGCCGACTTGGAGAAGGCTTTGGGGAGTATGCAGGGGAGCCAGAACAACTGGAATGCCCAGCAAATGCGAACCATTGAAGCCAACCTCTCAGCGAAACTTGATGCAACTATCGCACCTCTCATGGCGCGGCAGCAGGCAGAAGAGCAAGCAAGGGTCGAACAGCTAGAACCTGAAGATCAGGCAGCGTATTGGAAGCAACAGGCTACCGCTCCTGCTCCTGAACCATCAGCACCTCCAGCGCAACCAGTGCAAGGTGCAGAGACTTATTCAGCAGACGATAGGTTGAACATAATCAATTCGACGCAAAACATGCTTACCGCCGAAGGAGTGAACGTCCCTTACACGGATGATCGTCTCTGGGCGGGAGCAACCAACGGTATGACTACCGACCAACTCGTAGGAGTTGCAAGGCAGAATGCCCAGAAGTTGAAAGCATCTGTTCAAGCCGCACCCGCCGCAGAACCAGCAGCTACCCCGCCTCCATCCACACAGGCAGCACCATCCAGCACCGCAGCCTCTTACGGCAGTCGGTCTGAGTTGAACGCCGCTTTATTGAGTGGAGAAATCCCAAACATTGACGAGTTCAATCGTATCGGCTCAGAAGCCGGTATCTTGAAGAAAAGATAGGTGAGTTATGGCTGAAGGCCTAACCCTCTCAAGTTCATCGTCTCTGTCTAGCATGTCGCTGACCGTTGTTACAGACGCGATTGCGAACGTAGAACCCGCTGGCCCAACCGCTGGCCTTGTTACTCGATATGACCTTGCTCAGGGTCAGACGCAGAAGAACATCCCTCTTTGGGGTCGTTTGACTGCATCTGCACTGACAGAGGGTGTCGAGATCAATGCTGCTCAACAGGTATCCGTTACTGTTCGTAACGTGACTGCCTCTGAGCATGGAATTCTCACGTTCGTATCGAAAGTCTTGCAGCGTGAAAACAGTGAAGATGTTCTTTCCGAAGTTGGAATGATGCAAGGACTTGCCCTTGGGCGACTCCGTGAATCTGACCTTGTGACCCTTTTCGATGCCGTAACTGGTCTGTCGATTCCGGGCGCAGGTTCCAACCTTGGGTTTGTACACCTTGCTGGTGCAGTCGCATACATGCAGACAGACTCGAACGACACCGCATTCGGTGCTGCCCCCGGTGGGCAGGTAAACGCAGTTCTCCACCCTGAACAGATTCGTCGCCTCGTAGAGGACGACGCTGGTATTCAGGCTGGTGGTTCAACAATGGCAGCAGGTGCGCGCCCAAGTGGCCCATCTGAAGATGTCATCAAGAACTACTGGCGTGGTCAGGAACAGCGTTTTGGTATCCAGATTTGGTCTTCGGGAGTTATCTCTCGTGACGGTTCTGGTGACGCAAAAGGCGCAATCTTCGCACCGCAGGCGTTCGCGCTTTGCATGGCGCAAGAGATTGAAGCCGACGACGACAAAGACATTCGTTCCCGCGGTACTGACATCGTAACTGTCGGTGTGTGGGGCGAGACAGAGATTGTTGATAACTGGGCAGTTGAGGCTTACTCAGCGGCTGACGTTATTTCGTAAGGAAACTCATGGCAGGTCTCACGGAAAGCTGGATGTCCGACAAAGCTAAAGACGGTGTGCGAATGGCTGGTCAAGGTGACGAGTTTGCTGTAGGCACTCTTCCTCAAACGGAAGACGACTACATGATTCTCTACGACACTCTTGACGGTCATCCGCTACGCATCCCTTTGGCTGATCGGATATACATGCTGGCAAAAGCCAGAGCAGTTGTACCGGGAGAGCGCGCCGATTGGGTACGGGTTGCAGGCACTAAGGGTGTGGTTCAACATGCCCCCGGTGGTACAACCCCTTCATATTCGGAGACTCCGCTTGCTCAAATACCAGACAGAACTCAGTTGGTCGCTCTGACTGAAGGAGTCAAAACTGGTCGTAGCAAGCGTAAACGTGGAAAACGTGGCAAGAGAAAGGTTACGTCGTAGTGGTTATCTCGAATCACATCAAGCCCCCGGAACTCGTTATTAAAGCAACAGCAGAGGCTCTTAGAGACTATGCTCGCGCCAAGCCCCTCTTCGGAGACTGGCTAAATGACTTCCAAGATCGTTTTGGCGATATAGAAGATAATCTTCTAGGGCTTGAGTACGTGTCTTCAGATTCCGCATACCTGCTTCAACCGCAGAAGGACGGAACCTATGCTCCTGTCATCCACAACATTCGCCACGGTCAACTCGTCACCGCACTAGAGCGCGGATTCCTCCCACTGGCTCACTCTGTCTATATGGCAGCGTTAGAGACGGTGGAACAGGGGCGCATGAATTCTGGTGAGAGTGGTGAGCAAGGGGAGTCTCACGTATTAGAAGCACCCAAGAAGCGGAAACCTCGCCCGTTCAAATGCGAACAGTGTGGGACTTCTGTGACAACTCAACGAAAACTCAACAGTCACGTAAGTAAAAAACATGGAGGCTCGTAATGAGCATCGGTATTCCTCGCATTAGAGATGCAAACACCGAGACTCTGACTGGGACTCGCGTCCTGACTGCTGCTGACGCATACCACCAGAACCTTGACCCCGACGGGGCTAAGGAAGTGGACTTGCCATCAGGTACTGGCACTCAGGGCGGCGAAGTGATGATCACCAACGCGGCTTCGGGCGCAGAGGCGATCACGGTTAAGCAGAGTGACTCGTCTACGACGGTTATTGTGATTGACCAGAACCAATCGGCTCTTCTAGTTTGCAACGGCGTATCTGCCGCTGCTGGCTGGCAGGCAGTTGGTATCACTGAGGCCTAAGTCAGACTCTCAGGGGCAGGGTGTAAAAAGCCCTGCCCCAATTTACTTTTACTAGGCGCAGGCGTTGCAAATAAGCGGTACGCCACAAGGAGGCAGTTATGCCCAAGATGAATGCAATAGACCCTATCGAGATGGTTGGAACTTCCCGGCCGAATATCCGAGCGGGGCGAGTGACAGAAATTCTTACAGTTGTAGACGATGACTCAACGGACATGACGCTGGCAGCAGCAGATATTCTTGCTGGTATCAACGTCCACACATCTGCCAGTAGCGGTGGCACTGTCACAGTGGATACAGCAGCGAATATCATCGCTAATGTTCCTCTGGAGAAGGACAACGAGTGCATAACCAGTTACTACATCAACGATGGTGACCAGACAGTGACTTTCGCTGTAGCTACTGGTACGACTATCGCTGATACGGGAAATACTGTTCTAATCAATGAATCGGCTGTACTGATCTGGCGAAGAACGTCAGCCACCACAGTCGTGCTGTACATCGTAAGCAGCTAAACATTAGACTGGGGGAGGTAAAACTCCCCCAGCAATAAAAAGAGAACGAGGTCATAGATGCCCACTCAAACTAATCCAGCCGTAAACCTTGAACTACGAAGCGCAGGCTTTGTCTCTGGGGGACTGGCAGCTACAACGACAGTGAAAACAGTCGGGCTTCTGCCCGGAACTAAGTATGTTTCACTTGCCCCTCATAACTTGTCGGCTACGACGGTTGCCGTTTCTTTCGGGTTGAACCCTTGGCTCACAATTCTGAAGACCGACGATAGCGGGGCAACCTTCACTGACTATTCGGAAGTTGCACAGAACGACCTTGCTGATTCAGGGGTAGTCCTATCTTCATTGCCTACTCTGGCAAATGGTGGCGCACTCTTTATTGGTTCCCATGTGCAGTTCAGAGGGTTGCAAATAGATGTTTCTGCCGTAAACGGCACATCGAACCTTCTGACTGCTGAGTATTACAACAACACAACGTGGGCAGACCTCGACGATACCGACGGCACTGCCTCTGGTGGTAAAGCCTTGGCACAGGACGGTGCATATACATTTGCATCGGTTCCTTCAGCGTGGGTCGCTGCCTCCCTTGAGACGATCATGGGCAAGCCTAATGAGGCATTCGGTGCAACATTTACGAAGCCTGTTGCAGGTATCCGAACTTTCACCCAACCACTGTACTGGGCGCGTCTGCAACTCAATGCAGCTTTTGATTCAGCTACAACGGTTCACCAGATACATGCACTGAACAGGTCTGTTTCTTACGCTCAGGTTTCAGGAAACGTGCCTCACCAGCAGGCATTGCATCGTGGGGAAGGTGGATTCGGTTCCATTGAGTACCGGACAGACACAGGCACTGGCGATCTTCTTGTAAATGTGGGCAGTGGAAACGGGTACTTCGGTGACTAAGAACGCAAACTCTTATATTCGCAAGGTTGAGAAACCTGCAATGACCATCGCTACGGTTGATGCCCCCGGTGGCATTGTCACGAAGTCCGGTAAACGGATAAGCGGCAAGGTTATCGTTGCTGACAGTATCGGTGGTTACGGCGATAGAGAGTCCCTTGCTGTAATGGCAGGGGATACGGTTGCAAGGGTGTCTACTGACTCCAGTGCAGGCGATAAGGCTTACGAAGACGCTAGAGAGCAATACGATACTGATCGTGTTGTTGAGAATCGTAAGATATCTAATATGTCGCAGTTCTCTAAGAACCCTGCGTTGACGATGTACTACACGCCATCTACAGACACATGGGACTTGTCGTGGATGGACGAAGATCAGGCGACAGGCTTTATCACGCCTCGCAGCAAGAAACTTACCGACGCTCAGGCAGGTTTCATGTACCAGCAATATCAAGAAGCCCAGTTAACAAAGAAGATTCAGAAGGATGAGTAATGACAACCACCACGCTGAACACAATGCTCCCCGGCTTCGGTCGGTACATCGGAGCATTCATTGGCACGTTCGCTACAACGACGAATATAACGACTAGCACTGCGCTAGTTTCTACTGGTCTCACTTCATACTTTGAAGACAACGACCAACTGAATGATGCTTTCGCCTACATCAAAGGGACGAACAATAACGGGGTTTCTCGTAGTGTCCTTGACCACACAGGCTCTACAGGGGCATTAGACCTGCGTGGGGTCGCCTTGGCTGCTGAGAGCGGCTCTGTGAACTTCGATTTGTACCGATACGACCCTTCACAGTTGACTGACGCAATAAACGACGGTATCAGGTCGGCATTCCCGTCCTTGTACCAGAGAAAGTACGACCGTACTCTTTACGGTGTCCCTACTCAAAGCACATACGCACGTCCTACCAGTATTGAGCCGGGATATGTTCGTAAGGTATTTGCTGAGTCCCGCATTGCAGCGAAGACATTCGCAGATAACATCGCCAAGTCTAAGGACATCGACTTTGAAGACGATCTTACTGATTGGTCGCAGTCGAACATCACGCTTACTGCTGAAGCCGAAACCACCTCTCCAGATAACCTGATGGTGTTTGCTGGTCAGCAGTCTGGTAAGCACGTTGTTGGTGCGTCATCTATTGGAACGAACTATGTATCTATAGCCTCTCCTACTGCATACGACGGAGAGGAACTTAACGTCACTGTCTGGGTCTATTCTCGGACAGCTAGTAGAATTTCGGCTGCAGTCAGTGTGGATAGCGGTTCAGCCGTTACAGGTACAACTCATTCTGGAGGCGGCTGGGAGCGACTCTCAGTCAGCACCATCTTGGGGGCAGTCAGCACTTCTATCAGGGTGGGGGTTCATGCAACGTCAGGGACTGCGCTCACTTTCTATGCGGATGAACTGATCGCCACGGCTGGACGCACAGAAGCGCAGCGTCCTTACTCAGACCCTCTCCCTTATTTCAGGGAGACTGGAGATGATGTTTACATCCCGTACACCATTCCTGCTTCACAGCAGATTGTTGTCGAAGGGATGGGTCTTCTCAGTAGTGTTACCTCTGGCACAGATACTGTGGAGATCGGAGGGGCTCAGTTGCAGCGACTTTACGCGTACGCTGCAGTTGAGTTCTTCCAAGGTGATGTCGACCAACTAGACGACAGCGAGCAACTCTCCGCACTGCGTAAGCTGACTAAGTACCAGAACAGAATTGACTCCGGTCAAGGAATGATGGCTTCAGTTGCTAAGAAGAAAGTGCCAACCTTCTAATGTCAACAGCAGGTAAAAACGCAGACATAGTTCTTTCTAACTCTGACGGTTCCACCAATCAGGTATCCCTCACGCTGTGGAGAGACGACCCAAGCCGCCCCGGTGGGTGGGAAGACGGTCATGTACCTACAACGCCTGTCCCGCAGGCTCAGGGGGATAGTAACTACTCTTCAATCTCACCTGAGTTCGGACGCGTGTACTCGCAGTCTGATTGGACAGAAGGGTTCGGCATGGCGCAGGTGGAAGACCACGCTAAGAACAAGAGTTACGGCTACACCGATGGCGTACTTTCAATGTTCGAGCATGAACTCGTCCCCGGCTATCGTGAAGACGAAGTTGGTGCAATCATCAGGAACGGAGGTTTTGAGACAGGCGGTATTCATGGATGGACAAATGGAACTAACACTACCCTTGCTTCCAGCACATCTGCGCGCTCTGGCTCCTTCGCCCTGTCTGTTACCGCCGACGCAAACGGTGGAACCTGCACCCACAACTATCTTGGAACAGACACCGTTCTCCGCTCTATTGAGATCACAGCAGTAGCTTATGTCAAAAGAAGCAGTGGCTCAGGAACTATTACGTTTGGTGTTGCCGACGGAATAGGGACTACTACATCCTCAACGGTTAGCGACACTGATTGGACTCTTATCGAAATCACCAGAACCATCGACTCAAACGCGGATGCTGTTAAATTCATCTTCACCCTGTCAACGGACGAAGATGTCTTTCTTATTGATGACGTAGGGGTGATTTTGACTGGTGGCAGTGAGTGGAAGTCTCGTCCGGTCAAGTTCGGCACAGATGTGTATTCCACTATGGGTCGAGCAATTATGGTCTGGGACGAAGATAACGATTCTTGGCTCCCTGTCTATGTGGACAGTGCCTACGAGATAACTGGTCTCGCATCGTTTGAGAGCAGACTCTACGCAGGTAGGGGGTCGAACGACAACTATCTAACCAGTACAAACGGTACTACGTGGAGCGACCCCACCACAAACTCAGGCAACAACCGACTTGCGTCGTTCTTTGCTGTGGTGAAAAATGCTCGTGGTGACTGGGCATTGATGAAGGCTCGTGCCAACCAAATCTCTCTGGCGGTTGTTCCTACAGACACTTTGAACTGGGGTGCTGAGATTCAGGTGGGAGACCCTGACCGTAACGTCACAAGTCTTACTTCTGCCGCAGGTACTGCTTATGTTGGGCGTGAAGACGGGTTGTTTGTGTACAACGAACACACCAACCTCTTCTCTGACGTTGAGCCTGACGCTAACTTCTTTGCATCTGCCAAGAACTTCAAGGCTGCTATCGGCAGGGGGGGCGCGCTCTGGGCTTCAGGGGGGGAGCAGACATTCTGGGTTGCTTCGCCTACAGGTGTTGGGGCGCACCACGAATGGGAGAACCTGTCCCACTTAGTTCAGTCCAATGCCTACGCAGGGTTTGGTGGTCACGTATCTGCACTTGCTCAGGACAGGGCTAACGTATGGGTTGCTCTCTCAGACAACTCAATTTCTGAATCTGGTCAGTTCGATTACCTCTTTCCATTTTCGTTTGTAACATCAGGTGTTTCTGAACGTGTGCGACTTATATCCATCAGGAATATGAGTGCTTCAAGTGACTCGAACGTGCTTGGTGCAGACAAGAAGGTCAACGTAGCAGTCCACACGATTACATCATTCACTGTCTCTCAGATTGACCAGCTATCTCGCTACGATGACGGCAACCTGTCGTCCATGTTTGCTTTAGGGGCGTTCATCGACACGGACATAACTGTCGCGGATAAGGACATTCCTCGTTGCATTAGGCTCAGGATGCCCAGAGACAACGAGAACCCTCGCAGGGCAAACAACATCAACGTCCGTCTGACAGGGACGTTCTATACGCCGTGGATTGACTTTAACTACCCAGATACAGAGAAGGCTGAAGGCTTGCTTACTCTGACTGGAAAGAACTTTGCTTCTGGCACGAAGTACGCCACTGTTTCTTACAAGACGGATGACGATACTGATGATGATTCAACTGGCTGGACTGTATGGGGTGACGATGGGATATTCGATACATCGCCATCTGAAACTAAAGCTGCGGTACTAAGTACCCCTGTTACGTTCAAGCGAATCAGGTTCAAGCTAGAATTCACTACCAACAGTCATGTTGATGACCCTCCTACAGTTACTGCAATGGTGTTCAAGGCTGTGTGGAATGAATCAGAACCGCGTAAGTTCAAGGGTTCAGTGAAGCTGTCTGATCGCAGGAGTCTTCAGTTACGAAGAGTTCCCCAGCGCACATTACGCACTGCAGATATCACGACTTTGGAACTCCTTCGTAAGCAGCCTTTTATTCAGGTTGTTACACCAGAAGGAGAGTCTGTGAATGCGACGTTCCGTTACCGAAGTCGTACAATCGGTTCGAGAATAGATGTAACTAGAGGTCGTCCGGTTGACCAAGTTCGCGCACTTGACCTAGAGTTCACGGAAGTATTGACCAGCTAAGGAAGCGGCAAGCATGGCAAACGAATTCAAACACTTATCCGTTGGTGGAGAAATAACCCAAGCTGAATATGAGGCAGTGGGCGGTCACGTACTGGCCTCTCAGGCTACAGGTGACATCATCTATGCCAGTTCTACGTCTCAGCTTTCGCGGCTAGGCATAGGCAGCACAGGGGCGGTGCTTACCGTAACTGGTGGAGTTCCTGTTTGGGATACTACGTGGACACCAACAGGACACCTTATCCCTGCAGCCGATGACACCTACGACTTGGGGTCGGCTGCTGCTGCATGGCAAGACTTGTTCCTTGAGGGTGACATCACTCTCACAGATGCAGGGACTCTTGCATCATCTGCTGGCGCACTCACTATTACATCAGCCGCTGCCGCTACATGGTCGACAAGCGCAGGGGCATTGACTGTTACCTCTGCTGGTGCGCTTAACCTAAACCCTGCTGGCGGCTCTGCCATTGTTTTGGATACCAGCACGACATTAGACGGCGGGGTTCTTACCTTTACTCCAAGTGCCAGTGACACAGTAGTAATGACTGCTGCAACCAACGGTGCTTTCTCTCTTGTAACCACTGATGCCGCCGCCGCCGCTGCCAATATTCAAATAACAGCAGATGGAACTGTTGATATAGATTCTGCTGGTGTACTAACACTGGACTCAGGGGCTGCTATCAACATAGAGCCAGCTTCCGGTTCCGCAATTCTCCTTGACGGAACAATCAGTATTGATGCTGGTGTGGTAACTGGCGCAACTAGCGTTACGTCCACCGCTTTTGTTGGTGACATTACCGGAGATGTCACAGGCAACGCTGACACAGCGACGCTTGCTACCACCGTTACTGCTACTGCAAATAACTCAGCAGATGAAACTGTTTACCCTACTTTTGTAGATGGGGCTACAAGCGCGCAAGGTATAGAAACAGATACAGGGCTAACCTATAACCCTAGTACCGGAGTCCTTACAAGTACAACCTTCACAGGCAATCTCACAGGAAACGCAAGTGGTACAGCAGCAACTGTTACTACGGCAGCGCAAGGCAACATTACATCTTTAGGCACACTAACCGGACTTACAGTCAGCGGACTAATCACAGCCAACGGTGGTATCACTTTTGCTGCTGGTGATGACATTGCTTTCACTGGTAGCACAGGCACTAACGACATTGTTCTAACGAATGGGCTTGCTGATGCTCTAAGCATTACTGACGGGTCAGCCGATGTAATTGCAATCAGTACGGCAGGGGGAACTAACACGGTCGCTATTACAGGCGACCTAACCGTTAGCGGAACTATTGCTGCTGATACAGCAGCGGTAGCAACAACAGTCACAGTCACCGACAACGAAAGCACGAACGAATCTAACGCCATCACCTTTACTGCTGGTGGGGATGTGGACGGCGGCAACATCGGTCTGGAATCAGACGGCGATCTAACCTATAACCCTAGTACCGGCAAGGTAACTGCAACAGGATTTATTGGTGCTGTTCAAGCGGCAACCATTGGCTACACAGACGCTGATCTGGCAATAACCATAGCCGACGGTGGTGGCACTACGTTTGCACAGGACGCTACGTTTTCTGGTGCTGTTGCTACTGGTGCGCTGACTCCCAGTTCTATTGCGTATACAGGCAACCTGTACATCACCGGGACACTCACAACGGCGAGCAACACCAACAACTACATGGTGCGGTTCAATGAGGCTGATTCGTCAGTCGTAGCATCGGCAAATAACTCAGGAACAGGCGCATCTGGTTACGGATTTGTCACAATCGACGGTGAGGCTATCGCAGGGGCGTACACCTTTGCGGAATCTAGTTCGCTGATGATTACTGGACCACCTACTCAAGGAGCCAGCATGACGTTGACAAAGGCTTTTGCTTTGAACGTCGTTGCTGGCAATGTGAGCATGGCTGCAACTGCCAAACTGTTCCTAGACGGTGGGAACGACACCTACATCCACGAACAGTCAGCCAATGTGATGCAGTTCTTCACAGCCGACACACATGCGCTGCAAATCAACGCATCACAGGACATTTGGATTCCGAACGGTTCCGTACTTATGGCTCCTACTGAGAAGCTATATTTCGATAACGGAAACGACACCTACATCTACGAATCTGCTGGTGACACACTGGATTTTGAAGTAGGGGGCGTACAGCCTCTAAGCCTACGAACAAACATGGTATGGATTGGTTCTACCGGAGCCGATGATATCGACTTCCGGGTGGATGATACATCGGCGGCAATGGCGTTCTATGTAGATGCTGGTACTGGTGACACCCTACTTGCTGCCGGGTCAAAACTGCGCTTGGATGGTTCTACTGGCGGTGACACCTACATCTACGAGGAGTCTGCTGACGATCTGCATATTGTTGTGGGTGACGTTGCGATGATGCAGTTCGATCAGGATATCGGTGCAGCAGTTATTTCCGCTGCCGGGAGCGGACCACTCGATCAGGCTCTTTTCTCTCTCCGTGGCGCATTTACATCAGGAGGAGGAGGGACAGACGCAGAATACTTCCTTCTTGGAGGAACTCTGAACAGTGCTTCCGGTGACACTCGCAATGTCGGAGTCATAAACATAGATACTCAGATCAACACACAAGCTGTATCTGAAACCACGACTGCCGTTGCAAGCATGATAGTGAACGAGCCAAATATCACTAAGGGTTCTGGGCATACAATCACGACTGCTGCTTCGATCTATGTAGTAGATGCGCCAACCGAAGGCAATACCAACAACGCTGCGATCTACGTGGCGAGTGGTGACACGATACTTCCCCACCTTATTGTTGATGTAGGGGCTAACGACGTACCCGGCTTAGTCTTTAAATCCGCATCGGATGTTGCTCATGGCGTTCAAGACTTAGGCATCTGGGCTACCGCTGCTGCTACAGAGGATGCGTGGAGAATGGGCAAGGCACTTGACGCTGGTGGCGGCTGGGGGATAGAGGCTTTTGGTGATGGTGGCGGCAATATGCCGTTCCACATGATCGGATTAGCTGGCACGAACATCAACAACACTCACACAGCGGCGGCGGGTGGTGCAGGGATGCTGGTCAGAATCGGGCAACACAACGGAAGTAATGCTCATGCAGATGTAATTGATGGAGCAAACCTTCATGCTATTCAAGGTCGAGT
>VTLG01009656.1_pt1 | contig 22939 bp, 9 predicted proteins | sample 4694571 | NCBI WGS metagenome assembly VTLG01 (sample SAMN12604809, study PRJNA352737) | marine metagenome | biome: ENVO:00000447; feature: ENVO:00000209|ENVO:00000569|ENVO:01000036; material: ENVO:00002151; isolation source: viral sequences binned using virsorter ...
ATAACCAACAGCAGTACAGTAACTAGGGTCATCACCACCATCGCCTGCATAATTACCTACGAAAGTATTCTGTGTACCAGAGGTTATGTCGTTTCCAGCATGACTACCAACTGCTGTATTACCACTTCCTCCATTTGATGTTCTAAGTGCATCATGCCCAATAGCAACATTGTCTACACCAGAGGTTTCAGTATAGAGTGCTTGTGTTCCAACTGCTGTATTATCATTTCCTGTTACATCTGTTCCTGCTAACTGTCCAACAAAAGTACAACCCACAGCAGTTGACAATGCTTCTCCTGCCTGATAACCCACAGCAGTACATCCACCACCAGTTGTTAGATTATGAAGTGCTTCAAATCCTACGGCAACGGACTGTACATTACTTCCATTTGCATTTTCCATTGCTGACTGACCTACTGCAACATTACCACTGTCTGTATCTTCAGTTTTTAGTGCATTAAGGCCTATCGCAACATTATTTGAACCAGACGTAATGGCCTCACCTGCTCTTCTACCAACTGCTGTGTTACCACTACCAGTACAGGCCTCTAATGAAGATTCACCAATGGCAGTATTGTCATCAGCACAATTTGCACTTAGGGCAAGATATCCTACAGCGGTGTTACTTGCACCATCATCTGTGGCGTCACCAGCTGCATTTCCTATAAAAGTATTTTTAATTCCTGTTGTGACAGATACCCCTGCATTGTGACCAACAGCGGTGTTTAACCCTTCAGCACCAGCATTTAATGTTTTTAATGCACGATATCCAACAGCAACATTCTGACCATGTGCGTCTTCTGTTGAAAGTGCCTCAAAACCCACTGCAACATTTTGATCTCCAGTTGTGATTGCGTCACCAGCATCTCTCCCTATAAGAACATTGTCATCTCCACCACTTGCGATATTTGTTCCAGCATTTTGACCAATAACAACATTATCGTCACCTGCTGTTGTTGTTTGATAAGAACCACCTGTTAAAGTTATACCACTATTGTGAACATGAGTTAATTTAACTTCTGAGTCTGCACCAAAGTTTAAAACTGCACTATCTGATTTAAGTGAGATGTCATCACCAAAGATGTAGTCAGTTGTTCCTAAATCTTGTGGAGGTAAAATTGTTGCCCCAACTGAAGAAGTATGTACAACATAAACATTATTTGTTCCTGTTGGTGGGGCTTCTGTAAATGTTAAAGTTGAACCAGAAACACTGTATGCAATAGTGGGTTCTTGTCGGACATTATCAACAAAAATTTGTAAATCATTTACATTGGCTACTGCTCTACTTAATGTAAATGCAGTCGTAGAATTATTACCACTAAATCTATCCTTTATTGCTGCATTAAAACCAGCAGGGTCTTGATTTCCTATGTATGGCATATTACTTTATTCCTATGTTATTTCCATAATTGACAAACAAACATCAGTGGCACCAGTTCCTGTTACACTCAATGTATCTGTGGTTTCCATAACAACTTTATTTCCTGCAAGAAGTTCTAATGACGAACCAGCTGGAATTGGAGCTGTCGTAATCAGTTCAACATCTTGATTAGCTTCATTGTTGGCTCCAGCCCTACTACCTGTATCTGTTCCAAGTGTTACAGTTGCTTCAATTTGACTACTGGTTGTATTTCCTAAAATCAATCCTAGTACAACTGTAGTGGTTGAACCTGCAACAGTATAGATAACATCTGCAGATGTTACTCCTGCCTTCGTTACAACTTTAAATGTGTTTGCCATATTTCTTCCTCTTTAACTTATTTATAAAACTTATCCTAATGCTATCGCAAGAGCAGTGATATCTCCAGCAACTGCTACTGTATCAGTTACTGCTGGTAATGTTAATGTTACATCGGCCGTAGATGCTGGCCCTATTAATGTAGCTTTGTTTGTTCCATTTCCACTATTTTCAAAAAATTCTACGAAACCAGCAGAGGAAGAACCATTTTTTACAGACATACCAACATCATGTACATCTTTCTGTGAAAAAGTCACAGCACCTGCAGATGCAATGGTAATAGCGTCTGCATCGGTTGCTGTACCTATAGTACCACCATCTTTAATTGTTATGTCATCTACGAATGATACAATACCAGTAGATGCAATTGTTATTGCTCCAGTAGAGGAAGCTGCACCTATAGTTCCACCATCTTTTATTATGAGGTCATCTACTAATGTTACAATACCTGTTGATGCAATTGTTATTGCAGTGGCAGCTGATGCAACACCAATAGTTCCACCATCTTTGATTAGAATATCATCTTTAAATGTTACTATACCAGCAGAAGAAATTGTCATTGCATCATTAGCTGAAGTAACACCTATTGTACCACCATCTTTGATTATAAAATCATCTGCAATTGTAAGTAGTCCAGCAGAACTAAGTGTCATCTTTGCTGTTGCTGATGCTGCAGCAGTTTCAGATACACCAGTTGTAAATACTAACTTAGTTGCGTTTGCAGACGCAGAAAATGCTCCCTCAGCAATCGCATGAATACCAGCAGCAACTGTTGCACCATCTGTTCCATCAGAGTCACCAGCTGCAAATTCAAGAGATGCGATAACTTCATCAGCAATAATTGCATCCTCTTCAGATTTAAGTTGTAGGACTATTGGTGTGTTATCACCACTTGCAGTATGTGTTAGTGTAAGTCCTGTGTCTGCAACGTGTGTTAGAGTAATCTCTTGGTCATTACCAAACTGTATTGTTGATGCATCTGCAAGAAATAAGTCTGAAAACTCTAGAGTTGCAGAACCAAGTGTCGCTCCGTCTGCACTTGCTGGTAGGAGTGCAGTATTTATTTGTGCACTTGTAAGAGTTTTATTTGTAAGTGTTGCAGTTGAGGCTGTTGAAACTAAATCAACACTACCACCTGTACTTGGTAGTGTCAACGTATTTGATGCAGCTTCCGAATGAGGTGCGGCCTGTAATGTTTGTGCGTGTGCGTTAGAGGACTCACAATAAAATAATATCTTAGCTTGATTTCCTGTACCTGTTCTAAGATCTATAACACCATCTGATATTGACACACCACCTGATGAACCATTACCATCCATGATAACTTTACCAGTGCCATTTGGTAATAAATTAATATTACCATTTGATGTTGATACTATATCGTTACTATTAACATCTAGGTCGCCACCAAGTTGAGGAGTTGAATCTTCTGAAACATTACTTAGAGCAGCAGAGGTTGCAAGACCAGATACAACAACACTTCGTGCAACTTTTTTAAGTCCACCACCAGAGGTATCTATTGCAAGAAATACGTCATCACTTGCAATAGTAGATATTTCAGACAAGTCACCTACTGCAACTGAGTTAAAGTTTGTTCCATCTGCAACTAAAAGATTACCAGAAGTATTAGTTGCCATAGTTATATCATCACCAGAAATGGTTATATCACCAGAGAAAGTTACGTTACCACCAGATGCGATTGTAATTGCGGCTGGGGTTGTTCCTGTTCCAATTGTACCACCATCTTTGATTACGATATCATCTTTAAATGTTACTATACCAGCAGAGGATACTGTCATTGCATCTACTGTAGATGCCACACCAATTGTACCACCATCTTTGATTAAAATGTCATCCACGAATGTTACAATACCTGTAGATGCGATTGTGATTGCAGAAGTGGATGATGCAACACGATACCAGTTGATGCAAGTGTCATCACATCTGCGACTGAGGCATTACCTATCGTTCCAGCATCTTTTATAAGTAAGTCATCTGGAAGTGTGGTGACGTTTGTAGATGAGTCAGAAACAATAACTGTGCCAGAGCTGTTTGGTAACGTGATAGTACGATCTGCAGTTGGGTCAACTACAGTAAGAGTTGTTTCAAATGCATCGTCTGTTGCACCCTCAAATATAATAGTACCATCTTCTGCAACATTTAAAGTTGTTCCAGATATTGATGTTGTAGATATTGCAGAAAATGATAACGTACCAGATTCTAGTCCACTTACATCATCTCGTAAATTATTAAATTCTGTCCTAAGTTGTTCTAGAGTATTTGTACTTTGTATTTGTGATGCTGTTATTGCCATTAGTCTTTATCCAATAATGTTTTTAACATAGATTTAATTTCGTGCATCTCACATTTTAAATTGTTTATTTCTCTATTTGCACCTCTAATTTCATCTCTTTGTTTCTGTGCTTCTGCAGCTCTTCTTTTTGCAATTTCATATGCATTTTTATTAGTGTTAATAATAGCCCCACCAGAGCTTGTATCTCTAACTAAACCTTCATGTCCTTCTACTTTTAAATATGCCATTTTATGTTGCCAATGCTATTATTCGTAAATCTCGTATACGAGGTGGTGCTGCAGCATTTGTTCCCTGCATCACTATTTTAATTGCAAATTGTGAAAACTCCCCAAGAGTTTCACCAACACCATCATCTTTAATCCCTGCTGAATATGTATACTCTTGGAAGTCTGTAGCTTTCAATGAACTATTAACTGTTGCATCTGGTGAACCATCAGTATTAAAAAACTCATAACCAAGTTCATCAAAATCGAATGAATCATCAGACCTTAAAACTTTGTGTAAAACTTTTATATCTGAGGTTGCAACTTTGTTTGCTGCAAAGGTAACTTTTAAAGATGTGGCTGGATTTTCTAGAGCCACTTTTTTAGTTATATATATAGCAGCATTATTATCACCATCTGGTTCTGTTGATGCGTTAAAATCAGTTGTTGGAAAAACATCGCTAGAACTATCAATATTATTAAGAACATTTCCAACAGCAACCATAGATGCTCTATCCAAATCAATTACAGGAGATATGGCCGAGTTATTAGATTTTAAAACTAAATCTATTGAGAGAGACTTTTGAGATGTCATCTCATTTTGTTCGTTTATTGGAGATGCCACAACATTTGATCTATCCAAATCAACATTTGCATTTAAAATAATATTTTCTTTGTCTGTATCTAATTTTGAAAATGATGTTTCTGTTCCAGAAGGACTTGTACCAGAGGTAGAACCTAACTTTGCTTCAATCCTAGTATCTGTAAGTTCCAATGTTTGTATTGTTGCTCGCATTGTTTCGTATCTATAATTTTCTGATGCATAAACACTATTTCCACCAACCTCTGTAGTGTCACTAGAACCACTCACAGTGGGTGCAGTTGTAAGTGAAACAGTATAAGAATTAATTCCAATATTTGCAAGTGAAGTATGAACTTTATTAATTTCAGTTAGTGGTGTTTTGTTTATTTGATATAACTCTACTACTGATGCATCAGAGTGGGCTACCCTAGTTGTACTACCTTGAGCTCTAGTAATACTTGTCACGTTCAACCCAGATAATGTTCCTTTTAATATTTCATCATTAATCTTTAGATATATTTTTGAAGAATCATTACTTGCTTCAAATCCAGTAACACTAGAACCACCAGTTACACTTGGGTCTAAAACTAATGACGTTGCTGTATCTGTAATTGCACCATTTAGTGTTGTGGTAAATCCAGAGGACACATTTCTAATTTCAACATTGTTTGATGTGGAATACATTCCATGATTAATATGTTTGACTCTCATAACTGTAGAACTATTAGTAAGAATTAGTGGGTTTGGTCTGAGCCTTCTCCCATAGGCAACACCTTTACTATCTGCACTGTCATCAGAATATTCTATTGCCTCTCCTATTATATCATTGTGTAAGGTTACGTTTCCGTATCTATTAATATTAAAAAAAGCTTTCTTTAATGTAAACTTTAAATCTTCACTTTGTGCTGGAGTCCAAGCACTATCATTTGACGATTTGTATAAAACACCAAGAGCAGGTTGAGATTCTATCACAGCTCCAGTTTCTATATCTACTGCACCCATTTCAGCAGTCCATACACGATACGCTAAACTTTTGGTCAAAAGTACTACCGCGTATTCTTGTGCCTCTTGAACAAATACAGGGGAATCAAATGTAAATGTAGTTGGAACAGAACCATTTTCTTCGTCTACATTTATATCTACAGGTTCTAAAACTTTTGTACTGTGAGGAAGAACTCGTTGGCCAGGAGCTCCAGCAATAACATTTCTAATTTCTACTCGTATTGGAATGTTATCATCTTTATAAGCAAAAAACAAATCAACTGATGTAAGAAAACATCCACCAATTATATCTACTTTAAAAGTTTGTCCTAGAGGTTGCATGTTAGCCATTATTTACTTTCCTTTTTTCAATTAATTTATTAGTCACACAATTTCTCCATTTTCTCTGATAAATTCTGTGTCACCTCCTACAATATCAAACACTTTCATCCAAAAATTCTTTATTGGTGCGTATATGATACCATGTTTGTTTTGTCCATAGTAATATTTACCATAAGACACTAATGGATCAGCAAATGTTTTTGTTACAATCCATTTAAATATTTTTGATTTTCGCATAAGTGGTACGAATACTTCTGATAATTTATAATAACCGCGTCTGTTACGATCTGTCATGTATTCATCACGATACCTGCGTACAACCTCATCCATTGTACCATCTCCATAACGAGCTTCTAACATTATAAAACAACAGGGTGCTGATGATATGGCATTATTTACAGTAGTACTAACAGTATCGGCAACGCTACTGATTACATTATTAACAGTTGCTGTAAAACCACCACCTCCACTATTACCTTTATTAGAAGAAGTATCTTCGGTATAACCTCCAGATATTGGGTTGGCTGGTACTGAATCGTAATTGCCAGCCCCTCTGCCACTAACACCACCAGAACCTCTACCAAACTGAAACGCTTCAGCATAAGGATCAGTTGTGCCTGGGTATAGGTCATAACTTGAATCACTGTCATATAAATCATCTTCAGTATAACCACTGAATGTATTACCACTAAAACTATATGGCTCATGGTAATATGGGTCATTACCCTCATATGGTTTTTCCCAACCAGACGCATCATATACACCACTTATAGTGCTGGTGTCAGTATATGCATATTCATAATTTGGTTGATTCCATTCTGGTGCAGCATCTCCACTTATACCAAAGTCAGTACCGAAATCGTTGACAGGGCATCCTCCATAAGTATCACTGGGTGATGAATTATCTCCAGAGGGTGGGGGAGGTTGATATACATAGCCAGGAAACACAGGAGTTGGGCTCCATGGGCTATCATCATCAGATGAATTATTTGATGTGTGATGATATTTAGAATCAAGCACGGTCATATATGGTGTTCCTTGTTCTTCAATGGAAGTTGTTTGACTTTCATTTGTCTGAACGATTTTACCATTCTTTGTACCAGTTATTGTATCTTGTGTAGTTTCTAAAACACCTTGTGCAAAATATGATACTTGTCCTGCACTCGCATTTGCTATTAAAACTCCACCTAAACCAATTTTTTTATTTTGTTGGTGTGAAGTAAGTCTAAACTCTAATTCTTTTTGAGTTTCAAATTTTGGATTATTTTCTTGGCCAGGAAAGGAATGCTCTGGAATTGTAAAAAATCCCTCGATTTTTCCTGCAATATCTGTAACTAATTTAAATCCTTTAAGGTCTGTATTTGTACCAATATCTTCACTGGTATAATTTTCATTTAATGGCTCAGTAAATGCAGAAACATCTACACCATCAAAGAAAGGATATAACCTTATGTCAGGCATAAAACACTGTCCTTTAAATTTTATTTTCCTAGACCTTGCAAATGGAATTATTTGTGTGGTGATAGAGGTATTAGTTGTATAAACAATATCTTCAACTAGAGTATTAGTTACTCCTGTCTTTTTTTTGTTTATTGTGGTTGTATCAATTGAAGTTTGTACAAGTTGTTCAGTATATCCATCAGACGAGTAAGAAGTTTCCCAAGCTTGAGTACTATCTGTGGTGACTCCTTGACTAACAATTTCCCACGCATTCCAGAAAGTACCAAGTGAATTTTCATTTTCAGCTAAAACTGTATCATAATCTCCCATCACACTATTATTAACATTAGGGGCAACTTCAGTTTCAAACCAATCATCACCAGAGGGTGTTAGTTCAATAATACCCACCCAACTTGGTTGAACAAATGGTTGTGCGTACTCTATTCTAGATCCACTTAGTTGTCCTAAGAATGCTTGTTCTGAATAAGGTAAGGTAATTAAATCACCAGTTTTTTGATATCCAGCATTAATTCTATCTGCATCGGTTGTTACTGATTCTATTAAATTTACACTTCTCATAACACACTTTGGTCTTAGTTCCCCTTCAATGAGATCAACTGCACATTTATAATCTGGATTTAATGCAGCACCAACTCTATGACCTTTAAAGTTATCGACAACAAAACCAGACTTAAATCTATTCAATCCATTTTGGTCTTGTATTTCAAAAGACTCAGCAGACCTCTCTAGTAAGTTTAATGATGTAAGGTCTTCAAGTCTTTCAACACGATCTTTTAGTCTACCAATATCTCTCATGGTAAATCTTTGAGTTTTAAGTCTTGTAACTTTAACCTCTAGAGGACTAAAGGTAAATGGTGGAATTATTACTGTACATAATTTTAATGCGTCTGCTATGTCTTTTGGTGGTTTTGGATTTTCTGCAGGAATACCATGTACAAATTTAAATTGTCCACTTCTAGTTAAAAATACAGCACCTCTATAACCTAAGAAAAACTCAAAATCGGCTTGAACACTACTTGCAGGTTTTGGAGAGTCTACAACAACTGCACCAGTTCCATCATATTGTCGAGCATGCATATTAAAAGAGTTTGCGGTAATTTGGTCAACATCTGTTTCTGTTGTAGATGTTCCTGCAATGTCCTCTACTGTTGGACGAAAATCAAAACAATCTCTCAGTGGAAAAGTACCAGTGGGTTCTGGTGCATCTGGGTCAACTTTAGTCGCAGTATAAACTGGTATGTTATCATATTCCATTTGACCATTTTTAGGAGAATATGAATCAACAGTAAATATATCTCCAGAACCATGAGCCATATAATCATAAACAACATGAAGTCTACCTAAAGGTATTGGTGCACCTTTTTTTCTAGTAATTCTTGCAATATCATAATAGTTATCTCTTTGTCCAGTATCTAGTGTAAAACTACTGGTTATAACTTTACTACCTGCAGTTAGAACACCAGTTGTTGCTGTGGCTTTACTGGATGCACCAGTAATTACCTCTCCTGCAACAAAATCTATTGCACCTACATTACCTTGTAAACTATAAGACATAGGACTTGTGGCTGTGATAATTCTGGCTTGTGCACCACTTGTTGCACCAACTATTTTTTCACCTCTTTGAAATGTTCCAGTTATACTGGTTAAGGTCATAGATGGAACTGTGGCATCAGTTGAAGTGTCCTCAGAATCATACACGGCTATTAGTTTATAAACATCTGCACGACCTAAAGATATATCTCTGTCTGTGGCTCTTATACCATAGGCACCATCATCATCAGTTGCAAGAACTTTAAGTTGTTTACATAAGTTTGTTGTTTTAGTTTTTGATACAACGCTAGTTTTTAATATAGTGGCTACAACTTTAACTTTGGCTGCTGAACCTAATAGTGTATTATCTGTGATGGTCAAGGTTGCACCACCTGTTCCAGTAACTTTACCAGTTAGTAATATTACATCACCAGCCACAGCAGTACCACCACCTGCAGTGAGAACTGTACACATATAATCTTTATCTTGGAATGCTACAAATGTTTCATTAGACCCTGTTGCAGAAAATGAAACAACACCAGCGGAGTTTGTAGTTCCAATGAACTGTCTACGAACTGTAAACTGTGTATCACTAGCCTCATTATTTGTTGCGGTTAAAAGAGTTTTAATTGTATTCTTCGGCATTTTGAATATAGAAATATTCTTCTCTGGCTCTATTAGTTTGGCTACTCTTTGAGTTTCAAAAACCACATTTTCAGAACCATCTGGAGAAATCATTTGATCAAATTCATCTAATGCATTTTCATCTGTACCATCAAGAAGAATTTTACCATCTTCACCAACTAATGCAAGAACACAGTCTGCAGAAAAGTTTTGACCAGTATCACCATCTTTATCTGACATATAAACAGAACGAACTTCCTCAAATTTAAAACTGTCAACTTGTTCAATAGTTAAATCCGTATTATTATCATCTTCTAAAATATCATCAGTTTCAGCACTATCTGATACTGTGATTTTTTCATTTATACTAAATGTACCAATAACATTTGTAACTAATATCTGTGGGTCATTTGTAAAGATAGGGTGTACACCTTTGTAAACAAAGGCAGTTGCACCAGAGGTTACACCTTTGATTTGAACTCCACCATTTGCATGATTTGCAAAAAGAGATGGAGAAATTGCAGATGCGTTACCAGTTGAAAGTGTTAGTCTTGTAAGCATTCTCACATCAAAAAGATATAATCTGTATATTGCTTCTGTATTACCTTGAGTACCAGAACTATACTCCATAGTTCTAGTTCTTGCTGTTCCTATTTGATAACCTCTAGTGGTATTACCATTTCCCCCTGTGGCTGATGCATCACCTCTTGTTCCAGTAAAATCAGTATATAATCCTACCTCTCTATATGGTTCTGTTTCTCCAGAAATTTCACCAATATCTGGTTGACCATAAACATTCTTAACATTAACAAAGTTACCAACATTAAAAGTTGATACACCAGCATTTACTGTACCAAATGCTCGAGCTTTGGAAAATGTTAGATTAGTTGCAGAAATTTTTTCTACTGAATAACCCTTAACGTAAGCTTTTCCTGTAGATACTTTTAAATTAAGTAAAGCTTCATTTGCCAGAATGTTATCGTCAGTTATAACAGTTGAACCTGTGGTAACACCATATGCACCTTTATATGTACGACCTCTATAGTCATTATCTATTTGTTCTTCAACTTTAAAAGTAAATGGTTTAGTTGTATAATCACCAGACTCATCAAATGTTCTACGGGCTAATTCATCACCTATCACAGAATACTGGGTTGTTTCTGATTTTTTTACAATAAGTCCACCTCTTAGTTGTATAAGTTCTACAAAATTAGGTGGTTTAGGTGCAGTTAAAGGAATCTTATGAAGTTTGAGTTTCATTTTTAATCTATGTGCACCTTTTGCAGCATAGTTTGATGAACCAGTAGAATTATCTGTTAATTGTGAATCATTTTCTGGTGTTTCTATTTTTTCTAATACCAGAAAACCAACACGTGCACTAATTCTGCTGGTGTTAGGACTTAAAACTAGAGTTTGTTTTTGACATCTTACAAATTGACCACGAATAAAATATACACCTTCTTCAACTGTTACTGCTGAACCTTTTTGTACGACACTAAATGCTGGGTCAGCTTCTACCGCCGCTCTTAATGATGCAACATCTGCAGAGTAAGAAGTTGTATGTTGAGTTGCTATATTAACACTTAAATTTTCACCATTGTCAAATTTTATTGTTTCTCCATTACCACCTGCTTTAAGAATATCACCATACAAATATGGGGGTGATGAAGTTGTTGCTGGTGAATAACCAAGCACTTTACCTTTAACACCAGTAGTTTCTCCAGTTATAACAACTGGATTGATATCATTTACATATTGTTTTAATTTAATTTGTTCATTTGCAAATGTTGGTGAGAGTTTTAAAGAAAAATATGAATCTACAAAAGAAACCTGGCCAGGTATAACAACAGTTCCCTCTTTGAACATATGTTGTCCATGTCTTTGTATTTGATTTTGTAATATTGATTGAAGAGTTGTTAACTCTCTAGCTTGAATTGAATATCCTGGCCTAAATAAAACTTTATGAAATCTATCATTTTCATCAAAGTCGTCATAATAAGGTGCTACGTTTAAATTAGTTAGTTGGGCCATATTTAAAACTCAATTATTATTTTAATATCTTCTGTTTGGTCAGAAGCACGTTGTATTGGTTTTCTATTTTCTAGGTAAATAATATTTCCACTATCTGCAGAAAGTTCTGGATTAGCATATCCACTTGTTAGAGTTATAGTGTTGTTATTTGCAAGAGTGATTGTTTCGGTGCTTCCAGAAGTCGTTCCTGTTGCACCAGACGTTCCACCAGTAATTGCATTTGTTCCACTAAACGCAACATAACCACCAGTTGTAGAATTAGTTCCAAATCCTTTATAACTTTCTTGTTGATAATATAGTAAAGATAATGTACTGTCAAACTCCACTACTTTTCCTACTGCACCAGTTGATGCTTGTGTTATTACCTCGTCTGCTTCAAATGTTCCACTATTAGTATCTACTTTTACCACATAAGTTTGTCTACGAGTTGTAGCAGTTGCAACTGTTGATGTTCCAAAATTAGTTGGGTCAACAACTAAACCTACCGACCTAAAATCGTTTGCAGTTGTAAAATCATCACCTTCAGCTTCAGTTAATGTAACTGCGGCCATAACATAATGACCACCAAGTTCTACAACAGCATCATTTCCATGACCACCTTTAGGACTGATAATAACACTAATGGCTCCACCAGAACCACTTCCTAATGATGTTGAGGTACTTAAAGATGAGTCAGAAAATATATAGGCATCACCAAGATTTACATATCCAAATGTATATCCAGCTCCAGAACTATTAATTGTTGTATCAGTTCCAGCCGATAATCCAAAAGAAGCAATTGCACCACCAGAAACAGTTATACGAATAACTGCACCAGAGGATGTTCCTTGACTTGTTCCATCACCATAGACTGCAGCATAGTATGTTCCGTTTGTATATCCAGAGCCAGAGGTTACGATAAGGCCTTCAATCGCACCATCAGTTGCAGCTGCAGAAACGGTGCTGTCGGTTGTAACTGGAATAAAATCAGAAGTGGCATATTTTGCAAAGTCAGACGTAGATATCGTGTACATATATTTAATTACATATCCACCAACAGATATTGCAGATGTTGATTCTGATGTCGGTTCAGAACCAGAGAATGCAGTTCCACCATTATTGTCTAAAACTTTGTAAACTCTATAATCTGAAGTAATAAAATAAAATGTGGAGTCATAAAGATTTGATGCACCAGAGGTAGAAGTATTTGATGCACTTATATCATGTTCATACATATCGTAAACTGTTCCGTTTGACCAGTTTCTACGAGGGATTGAATATTTGATATCTGATGATGTTATAAGTTTTGCACCTAACATTGAATCCCAAGCAAATGCCTCATCCTTGACACTATCTGCAGGAGTGGGTGGTGAACTATCAGTGCCACCAGTTGTTGATGCGGTAAACCCTGTTGCTTTTCCTAAAAATAAATAATATTTATTTGCTGCAGCCTCAGTAAATGATTCAACAAATTGATTTGCGTTATGTTGTCTAAATTTTTCTGTAATAATTGCCGACATTATTTTACACCTTTGTTTTATTTATACAAATTGTTTTAATAGGTGATACCAGTAGCACCCTCTAAATCAATATTTTCTCCAGCGTTAGTTGATGAACCATCTATTCCATTTAACACAAGATAGGCGTGACCATTATAACCCAAGTCATCTGCTGTTCCATCCTCTAACGTAATGTCTCCAGTATCCCTAACGGATATTTCTGCAGACCTTACATTACCCTTTGTAATTACACTCGTACTATTTAGTCTATAATGAGCATCAGGTATTTGTCCTTCTGATGCAAATACATTGTGTTCCTCTAGAACTAATTTAAAATTAGTATCTATGTTAAAGAAATCTTCTAATTCAATTTTATCTCCAGCATTAGTTGATGAAGAATCTGTACCATCTAAAATAATTATACCCTCATCATTAGAAAGTTCTAACTTAATGTTAGGAACTATAGTATGTTGTTTTACATCCTCAAGTATTAAATCATCACCTATCTCATCTTGAACACCAGTTTCAAGTTCAATTGCAGCGACATTAGATAGTGTAGAGAATTTTTCAAAAATTAGATTACCATTTTGTTCTAATTCAAATCTATTTCTTTTTGAAGTTTCTTGTAATAGGTGATGACCTGCATCTGTGCCATCACTATCTGAACCATCAAGAAGTATCTGTCCAAAACCCTCTAATATAATATTGTCATCATCTGCACCACCACCCCAATTTTGTTCATTGGCATTTAATCCTTGTATTTCAATTTTGTCTGGTGTACGAATATCCTCAAAAGTTAACGAACCTATATCTGATAATGTGATGGTTTCATCATTGTCCAATGTATCGAGTAATAATTTATCTCCATCAGACACACGAAATCCAACAGGGAATGCGTAAATTGAAGCTTCTAGTTGTAACTTACCATCATCTTCAAATAGTATTCTAAATGTCTCACTTTCTCTACCTAAACTTGGGTCTTCTATCTTTAAAAAGAAACCAGTTTCTAAAACTAAACCATCTCCTGCATCACTACCCAATGAATCTGTTCCATCTAATACAATGTTATCAATTTGTGTATCACGTTCCAGTTCCATGAAGGCACTACCTTCTCCAAAAGGTATCTCACCATCCATAATTATATTATCTGTAAGATTACCAGAACCACTCTCTAAAGTAATACCACAAGGTTCAGAACCAAAAGGAGTTTCTGCTAAATAAAGAAGAAGGTTTCTTTCAAATTTTGGTAGTGGTTTTGATTCTAATTTTTTAACTATAGTAGAGAAAATAATTCTATCTGCTTGGCCAGATGGTGCATAAGATGTTTCTGACATGATACGTCCACCACCATCACCAACACCACTTGTGATGTCATCAGTTGAAGTTACTGTTGCATCTTCAAATAAAAATGAATCAGTTGATGTTGTAGTTAGACCTATCTCTAAATCAATTCCTGTGCCAGCATTAATTCTTATGTTATCACCAGCATTAGAACTATGCTCATCCGTTCCATCTAGTACAATAGAATCAACACCGAGTTCTGAGAGTAAATTTTCATCTTCAAATATTATATTAGAGCCATCGTCTAATATAGTTATATTATCACCTGCATTAGTTGCAGAATCATCTGTTCCATCTAATACAATGGCATCACCAGCATCTGTGCTGTTTGAATCTATACCATCTAATACAAGATTAAATTCAGTTGTAACATCAAGAACAAGATTTTCACCTGGCAAGACTCCAGTTTCTTGAACAATCTTATCATCAAAACTTCCTGCAACCACATGACCATCATGGGCAGATGATGTTGGAACTTGTAATCTGCTTTGTAAAACTTGACTGAATATTGTTTCAAGAGTAGATGCAAGTATCGGTGAGAATGTTGTAGTATCTTTTGTATAATCAGACACACCTGCTGCAGTATTTGTAACTGCGGCTGAAACAAGAGTTGCTATTGATACTTTACCAAATGGTTGAAACCCTGCAGGGTGTACTGCCTTTCTTAACTCATCAATATAACTTACTAAAGAGTCACCAATTATGACCTCATAAGAATAGTCTTGATAATAATAAGAATCTTGTAGTCTAATTAAATCCTCACCAAGTAAATGATTAATACCACGATAAACACCAGTTTTTGTTGAGATAGAATTAACAACAGAAGTTCCTCGTGCACGATTAATAAATTCTACAGTTGCACTTGCTCCACCAGAGTCCGTTATTGTAATAGGCCTATTAAAATCTAAATCATGTTCTAATAATACCTCATCACCAACATCCACTCCACTTGCTGTTGCATCTAATAAAATATTTCCATCACCAGTTTCATCATCTAATAATATTTTATCACGGGCATCTGTACCACCAGTGGCGGAACTTCCAGAACCAGATGCACCAACAAGGTCTGTTCTTTCTAAAACAAGAGTATTTCCAAATTCCTCAGAAGCAAGAAAGTCACCATCATCAGAACCATTTGCATCAGTGCCGTTTAAAACTATAAATCCATCTTCTTCATTTTCACGATAACTGTCTATTAAAACAAAGCCATCTTCATTAAAAACTTTTTTAGGAAAAAATGGCCCTGTTCCACATCTGAGTGCTAACTCACGTGCCGATCTTGAAAAACCGAGAAGTTGACCATTTTTTTTAATTGCATTAAGTGCCTGTGCACTAATATTTTGTGCCGCTCTCACTAAACCTTGATTCTCTATAGGAGTAATAAAATCTTTAGGTTCTGGTGTTATTCTTATTTTATTACTAAAATCAAAAAGTGGAAAAGCTTCTCTAGGTGGAATGTAGTCTTCATTTAAAAAGAAAGTTGGTTCATATCTTTTATTTTGAAAGTTTAGATATCCTTGTAAATCTGTTGCAGTGCCAAGTGTATTAAGTGAATAGAATAGTTTCAAGTATTGAGCGTCGGTGATTTGGTCATCTGGAGCTCTGACCCCTCTGTTTTTTATAACTAATGCATCTGTTAAAGTCGGGCCATGACTATTACCTTCTAGTCCAAGTTTATAAACACCACCTTTACCTCTTGCAATATCATCATCACGATAACTGTCTAAAAATATAGAACCTACCTCTAACATACCATCTTCTAATGCTATTCCACCCAAGTCTCTAAGATTAAGAAAATCTACACCATCTTCCATAATAAGATGATCAGTATTACCACCGCTGTCCTGTGAACCAGACTCTAATATAAAACCATGTTCCTCTTTATCTAATGCATTAAATACTACTGGAACTCCCTCTCCTTGAACAATTTTTGATTTTCTTTTTACTGTTATTTTTCCACCCATTCCAGAAAAGTTAGGTGAATAATAATAATAATTATTTAAATGAATTGCGTTTATCGGTAAAGTTATTTTTAGATATGCACCTGTATATCCTTGTTGAATTGAGTACAATTCATCAGCAGTCCAAGTCTGACTTGTTCCAAATGTATCTTCATCTTCTATACCTTTTGAACTAAATCTTGGGTTGTAATATGATGGTGGTTCATAGTCAACTAAATCTGAACTCCATGTATATAATGCTTGGGCCTCAGCACTTAAATCTGTTGAAGGTTTCCAGTTCATAGATTCAATATTTCCAGCACCAACACGAATAACATCTAGTACACCATTAACACCATACTTTTGTGTAGTGGTAATAAATGTAGTTTCTCTTGTTCCACTGTCATTAGTTCCATCTGGTGTTCTTGATAATGCAAAAGATTTTTGTAAAATTTCTATGGGGGTGCCTATTTCATTACCATAGAGAGATGGGTCAGATAAATTAAAATAATACTCTACGTCCTCAAAGAAAGTTATATTTTTTCTTTTTTTACCATCTAATAAAAATGCCCATGTTTTTGAATTTTCATCATACTCAGCACTAACATTAATTATCTCTCTTTTAGTAGCCCGTCTTCCAAGAAATCCAGTAAAGTCTCCAAAAATATCTGTTCCAATTTTATAAGGGTCAAATTCATTAATTGCATCTAATACAATTCTGTCCTCATCAACAGTAACTTCTTGACCATCTACTATTTTAGTAAATCCAGTTTCTAGATTTTGGTGCTCTTGTTCTAATCTAAATCTTGCTGGAGTTAAAAGTTCTGTTCCTTGTTCAAGTTGTATGCCCTCTTGAAAAGTTCCATCTTGTTCTTGAACTACTTTTATTGTATCCTCAAAATTTGCAACTATCAATTCATTTGTTGTTGAATCCCAAGACTTAACAGTTCCAGTATGAGTAGTTAAAGTATTACCCGCAACAAATGTTCCTGTAACATCTTTAACAATAAAGTGTGACCTAAATTCTACCTCTGGTGGATTTGTAGAACTATACCTAAAACCAGTATCAGTTACCTTCACACTTTTTATTGAACCAATATCATCAGAAATTGCTAAAAGTTTTGCTCCAGTTCCACTAACTGATGTTACACTTATAGTTGGTAGTTTAGTATAACCTCTATTAATATTTTTCTTACCATAATAATTTGCTGTATCTTGAGAAACATTATTTATTTTTATTTTTTGTATTGAGCCCCTTTCAGAAGTTACTCCTAGATTTTCAAATGTATCATATTCTAAAACTATAGGATTTCTAACATCTGACTTTTTGAAAAATGGGTCATCTAATTTTTCAATTGTTGTGTTTGACTCAATTTTATGTCCTGCATCAGCAGTTCCTGTGATATCAGTTCCATTTAAAATTAAATAATTATCTTGAGTGTGTCTTACTGTAATTAAAGTTCCAGTTGGTATATCATTGATATCAGAAAAAGTAAGAGTGGAACTAGATGCAGTCCAATTTGTTGAAACTGAACCACGAACAGCAGTTGCAACTGTCGTGGGAAAAAATATATCATTTAAAAAAACCTCTATAGTATCATTATCTGCATTTATATTTGTAAGAGAATATGAGGTTGAAGAACCATCTGATATAAATTTATCCTCTCTTGTTTCCTCTAATATAAAGTTAAAAGGAACTAATGATAATGAGGTTGAGGACTCCATGATAATATTGTCTGTTGCAGAAGCAAAAAGACCATATCCATCCCATTTGTTTTCTTCTTCGGCAACTGTTCCTGATTCTTGTAAGATTCCACCACCAACCATTGAGACTTCACCAGTTGCTGCCACCGCATCTGGGTCTGCAGAGTTTGAAGTAAATGTTAAAACATCTCCAACTTCATAATCTGTTCCAGCATCATCTACTGCAACCTTAGAAACAGAACCAGTATTAATTTGGTCTACAATGGCTGTTGCAAAATTATTACCTACACCCTCTAGTTCAATAATCTCATCCTTAGAATAAAGTGAACCTGTTTTTCCTCTTGTAACAGTTATATCAGAAATAATTCCAAAAAGAGTAAACTTTACTTCACGATCATTTTCTGTTGAAACTGCAGTAACTATTTCTCCATCTATAAAAGTTCCATTTATCCCTGCTATACTAAACTCTGTAACTGAGTCGTTAAAATTATCTGAGGTTTGTTGAGTAACTATTGCACTTACAACTGTTGCTGTTGCTCCAGACGTTTGACCAGTTACAACTTGATTGACAACTTCTTCACCATCAACATTTTCAAAGGCCAACACTCTCATAACTTTTTCAACCTCATACTGGGCCGCAGATGGTTTAATCATATACTGATTGGGATAAAATATTTCTGGGTCTTCACCAAGCAATATTCTCATAAAAAGTTTATGACCTTCTGAAGTTCCTTTTGCAGAGTAAAGGTCTTTTATATTTTTTAGTAAGTCTCTTCTAGATATTCCAGATGCTAAATTATCTGGAATATCGGTCATAAATGAGTCTCTCATTTTATCTAAGAAATCATATATGGTATTATCTACATCGGCATAGTCTAATAGTTGTTGAATGTTTTGAACTGGGTTTGCTCGATACTCTACTACTGTTCCCTCTGAACCAGAAGTTCCACCAGTTATAGTTTCACCAGTTATAAACTTTTGTTGTGATGTGATGTATATTCTAGAGTTTCTAGAATCATCTATTAAAACTTTTGCTGTTGCATTAGATGTTGAACCTGTGATGGTTTCACCTTCCACAAAGTAACCTTTAGTTCCAGCACCAAGTTCAGTTACAACTCTATCTCCATCTTCCTCTCGTAAAATATAAGAAGAAGAACTTGTTTCTAACGCAACATAATCGGTAGTAGTTGAGATTGTAAGTAGACCAGCTTCTAAAAATTTGTAGTAATCTTTTAAAAAATCTACAAATACTGGATGGTCTGCTTGAACAAAATCTGGAACTTGCCCCTCTATAAGAGAGGATAGTTTATTATTTAATACAGATTTATCGTCAAATGCCATTTGTTAATACGCCGAAGATGAGGGGGTAGAGGATGCTGTTGAAACTGAAGTAGTTGTGGTAGTTACACCCTCTGATGTTGTAGTGGTGGTTGTATACCCTTGGCCAGTTGATGTTATTGCGTCAACCCCTGCAGTTATTTTAGTATTCACTAAATCAATTTCTAATATTTGATTTCTTACAGGAATAACATCATACGAATCTGGTATAGCAGTTATACGAACTCTTGTTGATGATGTACCATCTACATTTGATACACTTAAAAAATTCATAGGAAGTATGTTTATAATTCCTGCATGATAATCAACAGTTCCAGCATTTATTGGATTATATAATCTTGTTAATCCAGAAAGATAATAAAGTCTAAGATTACCTTGACCATCATCATCAAAAAAGTATTCTCTACTAACCTCATCATTTTCAGTATAAGTAGTATCTGCAGTTAGAAAAAAACCAGTGGACGATATCACCCCACCAATTCCCTCTCCACCAGTATGACCTTCATGTGGATGATAAATCATATTATTAAAGTTAACATTATATGATTGATTTAAACCAATCTCTGGAGTTAAGAATTTACCCATAGTAACTGTTGCAGTACTATTCAATATAGATGTATCAGAGTCATCTATTAATCTTGTTACTTGTGAGTGCCTAAATTGTTGAGTGAATTGTTGTAAACTTGTAGAGTTATAATTAGTTAGTGATGTTAAAATTTTTGCCTCTAGTTCTGAGGGAGAAGATGTAGTAGCATTTTTGTTATATTGTGCAGTCACATTTAATATAATAAATGTTGTTTCTGCATCAACGATAACAGGAGTAATAGATGCTACTTTGTATGGAGCTAAAGCAGACACAAGATTTGATTTTTGAACTGAAGTTAGATTTTGACCAGTAGTAGATTTTACTGAGATAAAAACTTTTCCATATTCTGGAGTAGCCACCACTCCTAAACTTGGGTCAAAACTTCCATCTTCTCCACCCCATACAGATACGGCTTGTGTGTTTGGAAATAATTTTTTAACAAACACTCTATAGTCTTCTGTAGTAACTGCCCGTCCTTGAGATGCATAATCTAAAGGTGCTTGTAGTTTTATAGAATTTATAGTTTCTGGTTCAGAACCACCCTCTGCACGTGATATAGTTTGTAGAGTTACTGCTGTTTCTCCAGCAATAGATGCTGGTGCGGTGAAAGAAGAAACACCATTTGCTTCAGTCTTGTTTGTTATAACATAATCTAAAGTGACTATGTTTCCATCTACTAAAGCTTTACTAACTATACCATCCCCAAAGTATATTTCAAATCTTCCTGCCTCAACCTCTTGACAAAAATAAACTGTGCTTGTACTTATTAGTTGTGTGATGTCTGTTGCCTTAGTGTATGTTACAGTTTCAGTATCAGATATTGAATTTTGAACTTTAACTGTGAGTGTATTAATATCAGCACGATTGTCTGTCAGTAAAAATCTTTGACTTGCATCAGAAGTATCAACTGTGTATGTTGATGTTACATAAGTTCCTTCATACACAGGAACTTCACTAAAAATAATTTGACCAGAAGTATTAGTTCCAGTAATATCAGATATCGTGACAAAAGAAAAAGAGGTGCCGTCTATAGATGCACTAAACTTAGTTCCTGCAGGCATAGTTAGTGTGTCAGTATTAGTTGTTACGATTACATTTATTGAAGCAACTGGTGAACGAGCAGAGGATACTTCATACCCTAACATCTTTGCGTGAGATACAACACTTGACCTCAATGCAGAGGAATCTAAAAACATTTCATTAGCAACCATGTTTGTGTTGAATGCAAGATAGTGAGTATTGTACGCAAGAGTGTCAAGAAGAATACTCATACCAGATCCTTCAAAATCATAGTCCTTAAATTTATCTTGTGCTTTTAGAAATGTTTTTAAATTTTCTTTTATATCATCAAAGTCTAATTCTGTTACTTGTAGTTTTGCCATTATCGTAATCTCTCTAAGAATATTGTTAAGTCAACTAATTCAGTAGGAGTATTCACGACATAAAATTCAATAGTGACTGAATAGCTATTTCTGTCATAATCTGGTATTGCCCTAACTCCAGTAAGTCTTGCTCTTGGTTCATAGTTTTCTATGACATCTTCTATGTGTCTGGCTAGTAGGGCTGCAGTAACTGGAGTCATCAATTCAAACAACATATCTCTAACACCAGAAGAAATTTCTGGGTGAAAAGGTTTCTCGTATGTATTTAATAATACTAGATTACGAATAGACCTTTTAACTGCCTGAACGTCTGTTACCACACTAACATCTTTATCAGAAGATTTTTTTCCAAAGAATAAATCTAAGTCTACATATTCTCTAACATTTCTATTAGAGTTATTATTTAACTGTGCGTCATAAACTGACATTTATATAGACTCCTAATTTACATTTATTTATAAGATTAAACATAATAACCTAACTGCTGTAATGTGGCTCGGGCCCATTTATATTGAGTGTTCCAACCCCCACTAGCCTTCCAAGTTCTTTTACCAAGTTTACCTTGTTTGATATCTATGTGTATAAAATTATTTCCACTATCAACTGCAGGAAAATATAATCCGACACCTAGTACACCATATTTAACAGCAGTCCTAATAAATTTATTTCTTTCCTCTACTGTTTTATTTTCCATCTTAATATCCAGAGCTCTACCCACAAGGTGTTGTGAACTTTTTGCTTGTTTGTATGAACGAGAACGCCGTGCACCAGCCCCACCTCGTTTTACTACCACCATTTGATAACCAAGATCGTCAGCCATGTTTTCTGCTATCTCTATTATCTTTGAACTCAATCCTTCTTTGTCTGCTTCATCTTCAAAAACAACTTTTCGTTTTCCATCTGAAAAGAACTCGCCTGGACTTTTCTCTTTTTCCTCTTCTGTTGCTTCTGGTGTTGGTGTGAATACGGATGGGTCATCTACATCTACTCCACCTATCTCTAAAAAGTCTAATGTGTCTGGGTCACTCACCTCAACTTTTTTCTTTCCTGTTGGGTCATCTGGGTCTGGGGCTTCTTTTTCTAAATCTATATCCTCTGATAATTGTTTTGCTGCACCTTCACTTAAATCATATTCATTCTCATTAATACCTAATTTTTCAGAAAGTGCACCTATCGGATTATCCTCTCTTTCTAACAATATTGGGAATGGATAATCACCATCCGTATTTATTAAATAATCACCAGTTCCAGCTTCCTCTGTTCTATCAGGCCCTTGAGAGTCTACTAACTCATCTTCTTCTACTATATTCTTACCATCTTCAATACCTTTGGTAATGTCTGTAATAATTAGTTCTGACTCTGG
>VTLG01014085.1_pt1 | contig 22934 bp, 45 predicted proteins | sample 4694571 | NCBI WGS metagenome assembly VTLG01 (sample SAMN12604809, study PRJNA352737) | marine metagenome | biome: ENVO:00000447; feature: ENVO:00000209|ENVO:00000569|ENVO:01000036; material: ENVO:00002151; isolation source: viral sequences binned using virsorter ...
CAACTCTGTTGTTGTTAGTTAAATACATATTGTCTAGCAACTGTCGCATAACAGTTGATTTAACTAATTGAACATCTTCGACTAACTCTGAAACTGATCTGCCATAAAATCTGTGTGGCATTGGGATTGGTGTTAATGAACAAAAAGGAATATTATCGCAAGGTACATTCTCTAAAATTTCATAACTACCAGAACCTGCTACACAAACTTTTCTTAATTCTGCAACTCCATCATCATCTATGTCTGCTCTGATATAGCACTCATAAATTTCTATTTCTTGAGTTGCATTGTCAGGGGCATTTGTAAATGGTGCTTGGTCTATGTCTTTGTATCTTGTAATTCTTTCACTATTTAAAATAGCATTATTTGAAGTAGGTAAATTTTCAACAGTTTCTCTGTCATAACCCATTTCAATTAAATCGGATCTAGTTTTTAAAACTCTATGAGCTACAAAACTTGCATCTTCAATAGATTTTGCAGTTTTTTGTATTAAAAATTCTTCAGGTGGTACATTTTCTATTTTAACTCTACCACCTTTTGCTGTTTTTTTAATAACGCAGTTATGCAACATTGGAGTAGGTTCTTCTTCTACCAACCGACCTTGTTTTGTTGCTTCAACTAATATTAAATCCATAGCCGCTTTCATTTTTTCATCAACAAAAGATTCTTCTTCAACTATTTCAATATTTTCATCATTTAAAAGTAGCTGGTATTCTTGATCGTTTAAATTTTGGTAAGTTTCCTGTTCAACTTTTTCGCTTTCATCCCAAAAAACTTTAACAATTCCATTTTTTTCTAATAAAGCATCTTTAAACCAAGTGTATAAAATTGAAAAACCAGGATTATCTTTATTAAAAATATAATTTATGTAATTTGTAGCTTGGTCTGCCAAAGGAACATCTTCACTTTTAACAGGTTCACATCTAACTACTTGCTCTGATGATGTAAAAATTCTAAGTAGGTTAGGCAAGATGGTTTCAATGGTATCAGCGACATCGGTTGATACGACTTGGGATCTGCCATCTATTTCAGTTCCCAATTTATCACCCATATAATACTCAAGGGATTTTTTTCTTTGGGAAGTTAAACTACTTCCCATAAATCCTATGGAATTATTTATCTCTGAATGTATAATGCCTTTTAATTCTAATTCTGTAACTTTTGCCATTTTAAACTATATAATTCGTATTGATTGGAACTTGTTTTTTCCAATTTGAAATTTCAGCACCTTGTCCTATTATGCCAGTCCTAAAACTATCGGCACAATGCGATGCGTAATTGTGCATGGGTTTATTTTTAAAGCATTGGTTTTTATCATCCCACCTTTTTTGGTAAGCTTTTAAAAACTCAATTCCTGTTTTGCATTTTTTTTTATCAAACCAACAATTAGGTAATGATTTTCGTACTGCCTCAATTCCATCTTCAATTGACAGCTTTGGTGCTACTTCACCAGCTATTCCTAATTCTAATAAACTTTCTAATCTTGATTTACCAAAATTACCTATTTCTCTAACCTGGACATCATGCGGAAACACATGAGTAGAATATTCATAATCTTTTTGATTTAGAATATCTGAGTAGTGATCTAAACCATAGCCACTATTTTCATAGTAATCTATTAATCTTGTTTCACCTTTGTACTTTTGCACAAACCATATAGCTGTTGAATCGTTAAGACCTAAATCCCACCAGGTTTCAACATCCAGGTTTTCATCGTAAGGCACATCGGTAATTCTGCCATCTTTTGCCAAGCCCTCTATGATTGCACCATAATAAGAACCAGTAATTGCAGCTTGAAAACTACACTCAAATTCTTGGTCGTATAAATCTTTAGACATTACAGCTTTAGCTGCATCTAATTCATCTTGGTCTAAAATTTTAGTTTCACTTGCCTTAAATACACAAGCATACCAATCTTTGTTTTCTTTTGCTTGTTGGTATAATTCGTAAAAATAATTTCTGCCCTTTGGTGTACCAATAAATACACACCAACCTTTTCTGTCTGCCAAAGCTGGTCTTATGACCTCTGGAAAGATTGTTGGCTTAATACTCTGAGTCTCATCGAACACACAACCATCTAAGAATATTCCTCTAAGTGCCTGATCGTTTTCTGCCCCCAATATTGTTATCCTTGCACCATTTGGTAAATCGCACCTTAACTCAGATTCGTTAAATTTAGTGCCTGGTATCTTTTCTGCATACTGTTTTATGTAATCCCATGCTGTCGCCTTTCCTTGTTTGAATGTGGGGCTTAGAAAGGCATATCTTGGGTTAGGCAAGGGATGAGTAAGAGCTGCTCTTAGCATATGATTAATTGTGCATACTGTTTTTCCAGCTCTACGATGTAAAACCATTACACTAAATCGGTGCTTATCAATTTGCTTGTGCAAAAATTTCTGTAATTCTCTTGGCTTGTATGGGATGACAATGTTTGTCATTTTAAAACAAAACCCCCCTAATGTACTGTTACACCTTTAGGAACAAATAAGCTTTCAATGCCTAGATCATCCATCAGGTGATGTGAAAACCTTTTGCATTCTAATAAATCATTAAATCCGCCAAAGTGTACTACGACACTATTGCTAGACTCCATTACATAAATAATAGCTGAATAGCCTTTATCGCCATCTAAAAAATTGTGCATTGTAAATTCCTTGTTTAACTGTGTGTACTACCCCTAAATTTATTTTTAAGTTCAGATATAGCGTTGGGGTGTCGGTTCGTTCACAAACCCCCCAAAATCTGACATTTTATCTGTAAACTGATACATAATCAGTTGCTTTAGCTATTTAACCTTGAATATTAATACTTTTTAACTTCAGGTATAAAATTGGTATAGCTTAGACCAATAAATCTTTATGATTAAGAACATTTTGTGAACATTTGTGCCTTATTTGCCTTAATTCAACCTATAAGACTCTTTGTACTAGATTTATCTGCAACTCTGATGAATCTACACTTATCCCAGCAATATCAATGCTTTTATTTATCCCACTTAACGACAAGAGGTTGATTCCTATCGAAGTTTAAGGTCGTTGAGTCCTTTTTAGCATAGTATTTGGGTTGAATTCGTTCCGATTTCCACTTACTTAAATCAACAAATGATTTAATTAAATGTGTTTGTCCTAAATCTGTTTTGTCCTTAGTCTTACTATTCTCAATACTTTCATTTAATAAATCTGTAGCTGCACTAAGAACAAATTCCATACTGTCCATTTTAGCAGTTTCATAATCTTGTCTTAACTTACTGTCCTTCTTCATCCATGTTCTTAGAGTTTCCCAACATGGTCTTTCAGGATTTTTATTCTGTGGTGACAATACAGCTCTTAAAGATTTACCTTGTGCTAATTCTTCTAGCATTTCTCTAATAACTTTATCGTTTTTTTTAGTTTTATTAGCCATTTTCTTGTAATATTTGTGGTTGTAATACTGTTAATGATAGTATTTAATGCTGTTATCAACTGATTCTAACGAATCAAAGGAGAGAAATATGTTTAAAAAAACTAAATATTTAACAACTCCTATTGTTATGTTTGAAGTTCCTATTGTTAAATACTGGAGGAATAAACAAACATTTAAAGCAGCATTAAATAATAGGAAGATGTTTAAAAAGCTTAAATTACATGATTTTAAGCCAATTGAGCAATAATAATTAATCATAAGGGGGTAGCTATTTGAGAGAGAGAAAGAAAGAAAGGAAGCTACCCCATCATATGATTTGAACTAAAAAAAGAGTTTTATAAAAAAACACTTAAATTCAGTATAATTTTTTATTCTAATATTTTTGATAACTTGTCAAATCTTTTACAAATATTTTTTAAGATTTTTATTTGCTATCTCACAAACTTCAATCAAAGCTCTATGATATAAGTATCTAATTTTTTCATGGCTACAATCCAGGTAAAATCTTTTCATATCCCTTAAACTTCTTCGATGTGGAAAGTTTCGAAGCCGCAGCAATTCCCTTGTTTCAGGCTTAACATCTATTAATAGAAGTAATATAAACTCATAAATTGTAAGCTGTTTTGAATTTGGTATTATTCTAGGTCTAGCAGTAGATAGTGCCGAATCTTTGTATGTATCTTTATCAGGTGATACATTTATGAACCTAAACATTAAAGGTTGTCTATTATTATTAGGTTTTGGTAATTTATCATCTACAAATGATGTTATCATTAGAAATCTATCTAATTCAGATGATGTGAGTCTAGCTGTTATCATTAGGTTTATATAATGTGTCTAAATATTGGTTAAATCTATCCTTTGATAAGGATTTCTTTAGTTGTTTTGTTTTTTTGTTCAGATCATGCTGTTTTCTATTCTTAATTCTACTATCTTTAGCTTTTGAGTAGTAGAAATTTGTATTTTTAACTAATTTAGATAATTCCTTTTGAATTATCTTAGAATCTACATACTTAACCATTAAATATTAACCCTATAGATATATATATATAGTTCTATATTAAGTAGCGTTTTTGCTACTCCCAAATAGAGTTTTTGATACTCCCAATTATTTACCTTTTTTAAGTATGTGAACATTCTGTTGATTGTTCTGTATATAACTTTGTTGTTGTTTGATTTTAGCTAATGTAATTTTTCTTCGCTTATTAAGATTATGCTGTATGTAATCCTGCATCAGATTCTTATTAAAGACATAATGATTTGTGCCATTGTTAATTTGTTTTCTGGCCAAAAGTCCGAAAAGTTGGAGTCTATCAAGACATTTAGTTAAAGTTCTTACAGTTTTAATCCCAGTTCTTCTTAATAAGTATTTATGAGATATTCGACAACCATTTGGGGCAAACTCAAAGGATTTGCAAATAACATAGATTAGCTTTTCATGGGAGTTTAAATTCCTATTATTTAGTAAGTCCTTATCTATCTTTTCAAAGTATTTCATTTAAACATTCCAAATTCTTTATCAATTCTATTTTTAGATATTTCTATGTACTCAGGATTTAATTCAATTAAGATGGCAGTACGATTCAACGACCTTGCTACAATTCCAGTAGTACCAGCTCCACCAAAAGGATCTAAAACTACACCACCCTCAGGACAACCAGCTTTAATACAAGGTTCTATTAAATCTTTAGGAAAAGTTGCAAAATGAGCTTCCTTGCAAGGTTTAGTAGTTATTGTCCAAACATTCCTCTTATTTTTAGTTTCCATATTACCTACAGGCTTCATATTTCCATTTGATTTCATTCCACCATTGCCTCTAGTGCTGCCTTTTTGATTTTTAAGATTTTTTTCTGATAATCTTGTTATTGTTGCTTCTGCAACAGGCTCTTTAATAGCATCTGCATCATAATAATATTTTTTAGATTTAGTTATTAACCATATCTTCTCATGTGCTGAAGTTGGTCTGTCTTTTATACTTTCAGGCATAGGATTTGGCTTATGCCAAATAATTTCTGACCTGATATACCAACCAGATTCCTGTAGAGCTATGGCAACTCTATTAGGTATCATTAATAAATCTTTTTCTTTAATACCTGTTTGTATTGCTGGTCTTACAATTAAACCATCAAGGTATTTTTGTTTGCTTTTAGAAATTTCATTAGATTTAGGTTTTCTAACAGTTTGTAATGTAGTTGTTTTTCTGCTGCCACTTGAATAACTATCTCCAACATTCCACCAGATCGTAGCAGTATCTTTTAATTTAGGTTTAAAGGTTTCAAATACCTTAACTGTATTAGCAAGATAATCTTGATAGGTAGGTTCTAAACCTAACTGACCAATCCAAGCATCACATTTAGAACATTTTTTTTGTTCTTGTTCTTTAACAATACTATTATTAGTTTTTTTTGTTTGTGCTTGACCATCTATATTTCTATTAGGAATACCCCAGCAATTACCATCTCTTTTAAAAGTTTGCCAAATATGATTACAATTTTTATTACCACCTATTATCTGTGGTTCAGTTCCATAATCTCTTAATCCAAAATAAGGTGGAGATGACACTACACAATCAATAGAGCTATCATCTAATTCCTTAATCTTATCTATGCAGTTGCCTTGAAGAAATTTAATCAAAATGATCTCCCCAATAATCCCAACCTGGAATTTTCTGTCTGGCAAAGAGTTCAATTCTTGGTAAATCTCCACAAAGCTGTACGATTCTATCCCTTACACAATCAGGTTTTCTGCTATGTTCTCTACGAACATCCATTACTAATTGTTTTACACTTTTAGATAGTCTTTTAGGTTTTCCCCTTGTTGCCAATAAACACATTTCAGGATTGGCTCTTGTCCAATAACCCATTCCAGTAAAATAACCATCTGACTTATTTTCTTTGATCCAGGTAAAAGCTACTGTCTTAAATTTGAAATTCCATCTTTTAAGGACTTCAAAAGACTTTTCAAGCATAGGATCAATAACCCACATAAACAATACACAATCCACATCAGTAATATTGTTAATATTAAGATCCAATAAATCATCAAATTCCATACATGGATAATGTTTTGTAGCATTTCGTTTTTCTCCTTTTTTTGAATAGCTTTTAAAGTACCAAGCTGGATCTGCATAAATAATATTATATTTTTTATTTGGTAGCTGCACTTTTGCCTGACTCCTTTTTTATTATTAGTTCAATTTCATCTATGGTTTTTCCCCAAATGGATTTTGAATAGCAATTACAACAATAAGAATGAGATCCCTCTTTCAAATCTGCTCCATTTTCACAAGCACAACATTTTTTTTTAGGATCACCATATAAATCTAATTCCTCATTCAATTCATTTTCCTATTTTCAAATTCAACTTTGGCATTAAAAGAAAATGAAATTCTTTCACCATCACCAAAAAAAGGATAAACAGAGTGCCTTAAATTACATGGAAACAAATACCAATCTCTAACTTCAGGCTTAACCATGTGCAAAGCGTTAGTAAAAATACCCTCTGAGCCTTCGTTAAATTCTATATGTCCATTCGTTCTATGATGCTGTTTTTCATGGCTTTTTTCGTCTTTCATTTGAGCTGGTAAATTTAGATAACCTACGCAACTTAAATGAGGTTGTTTATCTTCTGTCTTGCCAAAATTTGTATGTGAATGCTGCGGATTATAATCTCCTGAAACAGATACCACATACCAAGCACTTAAAATAATAATTTTTTTAGCAATCTTATTTGGGTAATGATGTTCTGCATAAGTCTTAATAACTGGATTGAAAAAATCTTGCTTCCATTTAAGCATCAGCTTTGGAGTAATTAAATATTCATTTTTTACAGCTCCAACTAAATGATGTCCAAAATCATGCGTTTTAGATTTTTCCTTATCTCCTCTAATCTCTTTTAAATCTTTTAAAAATTCTGATACTAATTTTAAAGGAAGTTCGGCTTTGGCAAGTGTTGAGCCAAATGGTTTAAGTAATTTAAAATTTATTTTGTCTGTCATTAAATTAATATTCCTTGAGTTTGAATATTTGTATTTGTTTTGTAATTTTTGTTCTGAAATTTTGGATATTTTGAAATTGGATATTTAAGTTTTTTTAAAATATTTTTTTTATCTTTTTTATTAGCAAGAATATAAATGTATCTGTGTTTTCTTGGTCTATCTACTACATGAAATTTATCTGGATTATTTTTTCTTTCATTTAAAGAATATTGTTCACAAATTGTTTTACTATGTTTATTTGTGTTTATTTGCCTCCACTCTGTTCTTTTATCAGATAAACCTGTGTAGATAAAATTAGTTGCTTGATAAATATAACCTGTATGATTTTGACTGGTATCAGCATAAGAAACAATAATTGTAGGTTTTTTTAATAATTTAAAAGAATTTGCCACTAAAAAAGATGCTTCATTTTTAATATTATTTTTTAAGACTAATCTATTTAATTCTAAAACTATTTTTCTACATTCATCGCCAGCTATTCCTCTACATAAAGATTGTGATGGAGGTGAGCCATAGGTAACAATTCCAACAAGTTCATTTTTAAAAAATAAACCAAAGGAATATGTAATACTTGGTAATCTTTTTGCGTAATGAATATTTAAAATAAATGGTTTAGTGTCATTGTATTTAATTGGTAAAACTTTATAGCTGTCCATTAATTCCAAGCCCCATCTTTCAAAAATTTAATTGGTGTTAGTTTTTCAATTGGTAGTGCATGAACTTTAGGTCTGTCAGTTATGCCAAAGTCTGTTAAGAATTTATCAGTACCTAAAACATAAGTGCTATTAACAAAGCCATGAATTTCATAGATAGGACTCTTATCAATAACCAGGATATATATTTCCCCAGCTTTACTGCCTTTAGGTCTAATGATTAAACTATTATTTTGTTTAGGTAATTGGGATCTAACCTGTAAATGAACATCATGGAAAATAATATCTGGTTTAGCACCATGATTTACATGGAAATTAAATTCTGTATCTAAGAATTTACAAACTGCTAGTTCTGCACAGCTACCACTAATTGATTTTGCTATTTGGTCATTAACCGAACCTGAATAGTTATGCCCCCAATTTTGTTTTAATCTTAACGATTCAAATACTCTAAGCAAACCAGTTTGGGAAGCTGCCATTAAATCATAGAGGTCTAATTTAATTTCAGTCATCTTTGCCTTGACAATAGTGCATAAAGACAACTTTATTTTTATGTTTGTAGTAACCCCATAATTCACCATTACCTTCCTGATAATTAGGATTGACTACCCATTTAGTATTATTTTTAAAAGCTTGTTCACAAGTAATTTCTTTAATTCCATAACTGATAGGAATTTTAATTAGTTCATAACTTGCTTCACTTGTAACCAAACCTAGTATTAAAAAAAATATATTCATTTGGCAGTACACCTTTTTATGAAAGTTATTAATTTAGGATTTTGCATAAATACTTTTGCAAATTCTGAGCCAACAAAAGTAGTGATTCCTTCTTCACCTAAATTTTTTAAACGAATCTTTGATTTGTCAGCGATAAAGTGTCCGATCTCATGAAGCATGGTGTCTAGCAAAGTGTAATTTGACAGCTTTTCTTGGATGGCTATGGTCTGAGTATCTGGAAAATAACAACCATACATATTGCCATATTTGGCTTGTTTCCTAGTTAATTTAACGATTTTAGCTTTAAAGTTTCGGTATTTTATTTCTTTCAGAATCATAAAATACACTACTTATATTTAATAAAAATTAAACTATCAATCTATAAATAGTGTTCATGGTTAATTGTAAATTTGTTGCATTTTAATTATAGAAGAATTATAAGTATCATATATGACGAATCAACCTAAAATTTTAGGAGATTGCTACAAGAAATTTAACTTAGCTCATACTTCAAAGAGTCAGAATACAATACCTGACGACATCAGATTCAGAAACTACATAGTCCTTACCCCAAAAGAAAAAGCTAACCTACCATCTAACTGTTCATTTACTGGTGGAACTATTGCACATGAAGTTGTTCAATTGATGAAATGTAAAAATGTAACATATAAGGATGCTGCTAAAGCTGTTGCAAAAAAGATAAAATATTACCAGGCAATTGATGAAAAGGATCAAATAAAATTTGATTATATTATTCAAAATTTGGAAAGCCTAAGTAACAATCATATTGAAAATATTAATGAAGTAACAAAGCAAGGTTGGCAATCAGAGCTGGAATATACTTATTGGGCAGATGGCATTAAAACTTATTTTTTAGCTTATGTAGATTTAGTAGGCAAAACACATTTTGGCGATATTAAAAATGTCTTTGGCACATTAACTAAAACAAAAAAAGGCTTTAGTTATTCCAAAAAAAAATGTCCTCAAGTTCCCTATCATAGTGATTGCTTACAAATATCCTTATACCAAAAGTTGCTACCAAAACTTAAACCATTTTTAACTTATGCTAGTGATAGCGATAGAAAAATATTTACACCTGAAAACTGTGTGGAACTTAGACCTGAGAGTTTACAATTTTATTATGAAGAATTAATTTTATATCAAAGATGTTGGGAAAAGAAATTAGAATTAGCTGATGGAGATATTAAGGTACTTGCACTTTTGTGTAAACCTGACTTTAGTGAAATACGAAAGAATGGTTTTTGGTGGAAAGGTATAGATCCTGACATCATTAAAAGGTTTAGGAATTGTTATGAATGATGGTTTAGATATTTCAAGACAGCAATCTTTAATTAATAAATTAGAAAGAGATTTAAAGGATGAAAAAAAAAGAAGGCAAGAAGTTGAAGGTGAAAATACAATTATTAAAGGCATAGGTAATTCATCACCAGAAATGAAAAAACTTCAAGCTGAAAATCAAGAACTTAAAATAAGAATTAAACAATTAAACGAAGTGGATCAAGAACATAAAAAATTAGTTGGTGATGCTTACAAGGATAATAAATTATTAGCTGATGATGTGGCAAAAAAAAACAATGAGATTGAGCAATTAAAAAAACAATTGAACAATCCTTTAAATAAAATGAGAGAGGTTGGAATTTTATGAGTAATGTGTTGAGTAAATTAAGTAAAGCTAGTGCAGATGCTGCACCAGTAATTAAAGGTGAAAGAGTACCAGGAATGCACTTTAATCCTTTACAGCATGACCAAGTTCAAGCTGTAGCTATGGAAGCTTTTAAAAAAAATAAATTATATCCAGTTTGTGAGTATGAAAATGAACTAAAGGATAATTATATTTTTATTAAATGTAATATGAAAATTTACGATGCTGAAGATCCTAAACAATTTATTGAAATTAATGGTTGTTCAGCTATGGGAAAAATTGATAAATTTGGTTCAGGAAATGCCATGAGTTATGCAAAAAAATATGCTTTCCTAAATGCTTTAAATTTAAGAACTGCTTTAGATAATGATGATGGTCAGGATGCTGCACCATTTCCTAAAGCTAAACCAATTGCCAAACCAAAAACAAATGCAAAAAGTACAAAAGATTTAGCTGATACTTGGATTGGACAAATGACATCTGTTGCCCAGCATTCTAAATCACAATTATATTTTGAAAAGAATTTAACTCCAATAAGGGAGGAGTACAAATCCGACCTTATATCAATAGCTGCCGATCCATTTGAGCAATTGAGAGTTGATACAGCATACAACAAACTAAAATCACAAATACAAAATAGGAGTACGAATGGCAGATAATAATTACGATAATTCTGGAGCTATGTGGAAAAGACAACCAAGAGATTCAGATGTTGATGGAAAAAAATATCCTCAGTATGAGGGAAATCTAACAGTCGGTGGTAACAAAAAGAAAGTTGCTGCTTGGCTTAATGTTGAAAAAACAAAAGATACCCAACCAGATATTAGTCTAAAGATTTCAGACTATATGGAAAAAAAGGAATAATGGCAGAGTCCGATAATCCATCACATTATAAAGATAAGCCGATTGAGAGTTGGGATGCAATTATATCCCAACTTTCAGAAGAAGAGTCTATTGGTTATTTAAGAGGTTCTGGTCTGAAACATTTAATGAGGTTTGGTTCAAAGGGAGGAATAACAATTGAGAAAGCTAAGATGGATGTTCGAAAAGCTATTAAGTATTGTGAAAAATTATTAGTCAATTTAGAAAAGTTAGAAATTACAGGTGCAAAAGTTACCAACACTCCACCACCATCAACAAATATTACAAATTTATTCAAGGATAAAACATGAAAAATGGACATATATATCTAAGCCAGATTAAATTAGATGTATTAAAATTTATAAAGCACTTCATACAACATAACGACTTTGCCCCAACCTATAAAGAGATTGGTCATAAGTTTAGATTCAGTAGAGCCAGAGCTGGAGCAATCATAGCTGAACTATATAAGTTAAATTTAATAGACAAAAATAAACAAGCACATCGAAACATAGAATTAACAGGAAAACAATTACATAAAATTTCAATGTTGAAAGTTAATAAGAGCTATTCAACAATGGAATTTAGAAAGTGAGCAAGGTGATTAAAGAAAGCTTTTATGAAGCAAGTGTAAGATTTGATGAAGAATTTGACAATGCTGAATTAGCAGCAAAATCAAATACCCCTAGCGAAAACTCTAGGGTTACAATCTTAGACATCAAAAAAGAAATGTCTAGGATTAAAAATAAACTAAAGGAGCAAGATGAATCCCAAAAAGGTTCAGGAGCTGAAGCTACAGCAAGAGGAGGAATCAAGAAAGATGAATAAGTTTAAAGACTTGGTTCAGAAAAAGAAGAATAAGATTGCTGAAATCAGTTCTAAAATTTTTGAAGAAGAATCAAAAAGAGAATTTAGAATTAGTTCTTAATTAGGTTTTTCGCATTAATACTAGAAGTTGAAATAAACTTAATAGGGATAGTTTGCACTAAAAAAAGGAGAGAAAGAAAATGTCAAAAAGACCACATAAAACTCATGTGAAAACAGAGGAAGAAAATAAACTAAATAAATTGATGGGTGTTAATATTAAAGAAGCTAGAAAGAAAGCAAAATTAACACAAATGAAATTGGCTAAACATTTAGGAGTTTCATATCAAGCAATTGGAAAATATGAGAGGGGGCAAAATGCTATGAATCCAATTAAACTTATAAAAACTTCTATATTAACAAAAACTCCAATTACTCATTTTTATTTTGGAAAAGATATGATGAAAAGAGCTGAAAAATATGTTGTAGAAAAAAAAATTATAGAATTATCAGGGCAAGACAATTCTCCTGATGATAACTCTGGAAAAACTTTAGCTCCAACTATTGTTACAGGGTTAAATTAAAGTAGTTGTCATAACATTGATCCTCTTTACCTTTTATGTCAGATTCAAGGTTTAGAGTGTGAAAACGACTGATAAGAGCTTTGTAAACTCTTATCTTTTATTTGTTGTGTGTTAGGGGCAGCTTTAACTAGGGTTGCCCCTTTTTTATTATGTACTTTATAATTTTTAGAAAAAATAAAGAAGATAAATACAGGCATTATACTAATGAGATTTTTTCAAAAGAAGAAGATGCCATAAGTTTTGCTGATAGAAGCTTTAAAAGAAAACATAAAGGCTTATGGAAAATTGTAGATTACAATTCTGAAAATATTAAAAAGTATTGGTGGTAATTAATTATTAATTAAATAATAAACCAATCCCATTACTTCTATAAATATAATTAATTCAATCATTATTTCCAATTAAAGTGTTGATTTTGGTAATCTATATTTTCTGACTCATTACCATTACTCTTAAAAGGTTTAATGTAGTTCTCAGCAACAAAGTTAATATCCTTATCCCCCAAGTCTCTTGCAAGGTCTATGGCATTCTCTTTATGCTTTTTAGTATATGCCCAATAGGTAGCCATATAATGCCTAAAGAAGTACGACTTTCTATCTATGGGTAGTTGCACCTTATTCTTAGCTAATGCCCCCTCTATGCCCCTTATTATTTGTTCTACGCATATAAATTTACCTTTGTTATTAAAGAACAAGTAATCTTGGTGGTCTGGCAAGGAATTAATATGGTCTATAATTAAATCCTTTAACTTAGTAGATATAACTAAAGTCCTAACCCCATTCTCAGTTTTAGTAGTACCGATATGCTTTCCCTTTTTAACTGCCTTATCAATCCTAATCATTGGAATATTAGATTTAAACAATAAGCTTTTTCTATCTAAGGCTCTGCACTCACTAGGTCTAATTGCAGTTTCAAGCATAATCTTGCACATTAATTTGACCATAGGTCTATTAATATCTTCTATTATGTTAGCGATAACTTCTAACGACCATTCATCAAAATCAATAACAGCTTTCTTTTTCTTAGTTGCTATAATTGTTTTTAGAAAATTCTTGTCATCGCAAACATTTTTGCCAAGCTTATCAATATCTACTTGGTGTTCAAGGATAAGGCTCATGGTGTTAAATATTTTCCTAGCAGTATTAGAATTGAATTGCTTATCTCTAATCTTACCTTTTAAATATTCTACAAAGTCATTTAACTTATGTTTATCTATTAACCTTATATCTGTGTTGGTAAAAAAAGTAATTAAATGGTTTAAATAAAAACTCATATAATCATCTTTTGTGCTTTTATCTATTTCACCAATACTAATTTTGTAATCTAAGTGTTGGCAAAAATCTATCCAAGCTTCAGATAAAAAGATTTGTGCTGATGAAGTTTTATCTAATCCTATTTTTTTTATTTTTTCTTTAGCTAAAATTTCTACTGCACTTTTAGTTTTATCACTTATGAATTTAACTTGACCATCTAAACCAAAGTATCTAAATCGCCAAATTTTTTTACCTCTTTTTTTAGTAGGTCTAATTGCTAGTTCCATTCTTTCTCTCCATTGTTAAGTTTAAAAATTTATTCATTCTTTCTTGATTAAATTTAGTAACGACTATTTTTGTAGTTCCCACAGTATATTGAATCTTAAATTTACTAGAAGGATCATCTACCTCATATTCTTTTAAAAGATTTGTTGCAGATAAATAAGTATCTGTAACATCACAAATAAAATCATCGCATTTGATATAAAACAATTTAGACATTTTCTCTCTCCTTTAAAGCATTCATAGCTTTTATTTCTTCAAATAAAATTTTACCTTGTTTAATTTTATTTACAGTTTCAACATCTACATCATGTATTTGTGATATATTTTCATAACTATCATCATTACTGTTATAGATTGCTCTTGCTTTTTTAACATCAATTGTAATTCCTTTTTTTGCGTCAAAATGAATTATTTCATCAATGTTAAGATTTTTTACTTTAGCTTTATACATTTTCTCTCTCCTTTTTTATGATTTAATATGGATATTTTTCTCTCCAAAATTTTCCATTATAACTAAAATAACCAATGTATTTGTTATTCTTATAAACTTTAGGAAAATGAAAATTACCACCTCCTAAATTACACTCTTTAATATAATGTTTAACTACATCTCTTAATTTATAAAGTTTTTTAAATTGTATGTTTTTTAAAGTGTGTGTTCCATACAAAGGTTTTGTCGGATCTTGTTGATGGTCAGGATTTCCAACATTTGTTAGTTTTTTTATTTTATACATTTTCTCTCTCCTTTATTAAGTTATAACTATGTTATATTATACCACTAACAGTATTGCAAGATAATCAGTTGCTTATTTTGCCTTATAAAACCAAGCTTATTTAAGGGGTATAAAAAAATCTTTATTACAAGCATAAAAAAAGAGCCGAAAAGAATCTTGCGATTCAATTCGGCTATATTAAATTTATATACTTGTCTATGTTATGCCATTAGGCAATTGATTCTATACCCATCCCTATCCCTCTAGCACAAAGCTAGAACTATGAACTTCTAAACAAGTCGTTCAACCTAATCGGTTATTGTTTTTCTTCTTCCAATAATTTTTGTAATTTCATTACTGATCGTAGGTTTTTAGGTATAGATTTAGATAAAAATTCCATTTCCTTTTCCCCAGCAGCTATTCCTGTAATACTTTTTCTATATTCATTAAAATATTCGGCATTTTGTTTATTCCATTTTTCTTTATCTTCTTCGTTCATGGATTTAAAATTACTTTTAAAAAATTTACTTGCCATGTCTTATCTCCTTTTCTACTTGTTTATTTATTAGTTGTTTATAGTAATCCTTATTCATACAAGAATAATGTGCTTTTTCTTTTTGACCATCATCATCTTCCGATAAAAAGGAAACAAAAGAATCTGTGTTAAAAACAATCTTATAACAATATCTGCACTTACCTATTTCTGCTTGGGTTATTATAGGTTTCTTCCAAGTTTTATTTTTCATACTATTAAATAGTGTTCTTTGCTTCTACACAATAAAACTTAACAAAAATTTGTTCATCATTTACTTTTTTATATCCAAAGCTTTGATTAACTTTTCTAGCCTCTTGATAGCCTGAATTCATACAACTGTACCAATCATTATATGTAGCTTTCTTCTCCATTGGAGGAGAACACTCACCATACAAGGCAGAGCATACAATGATTGCTAAAATTAATTTCATTCAGATTCTTTTTTCTTTAATTCCTTTTCTAATTCATTATTTTTTTCTACAGCTTGTTCCAAATCCTTTTGAGAATGTTCTAGCTTTTGCAAACATCTTTTATTTGCTGAATCCTTAGACTTACCTGCATCTTCAAGCTCACTTATTTGTTGCTTCAAGATACGGAGTTGCTCTTTATATTCGTTAATCAGGTCTAAGTTGTCTGACATCAATTATTTAGGTTTTTTCATAATATCAGCACCTTTAAGTCCATAAATTGCTGACACTACTCCAATAAAAAGTGCCTGATACCAAAAAGGCATATTGTTAAAATACTCAAAAAATTTTTCTACCTTTGCCATGATTGTAGGATCGTCACTAAAAATACTCCAGATAAGCAACATTATTGGAGCAGAAACCAGAATCAAAACAAATTCGTCTTTCCATCCTTGCTGATTATTTTGCATAACAGCTTGTTTATATTCCAACTCACCTCTTGCCATCTTACTAGCATGAGTAGCTTGTGCGTCTGCCATAAGCATTTGAGTTTCTTTACGCTTTTTATAAATATGACTACCAGCGTTTATTGCTAATTTTAAAGCTCCTAAAATTGGGAATGCCATAATACCTCCTAAAGTTTTGCACTTCTCATTTTTGCAGATAATTTTCCACATCTAGCTGGTGTCTGCTTCGCCCATCTGCTTGAAAGCATTTCTGTTGAAGCTAATAAATAATCTTCTCTATCAAGAGCTTCCCACATCTTCTTAAATTTGCCTACACCACCAATACCTAATTGAAAAACCATCTCAATAATTACTTGCTTTGCCATGTGATTAATTGATCTACTGCCAATTAAAGACTCTGCATTTTTAAGTGCATTATTAAAATCTTTTTCAAATATTATTTCTAATTCTTCTTTTGTATACTCTTTATCATCATCCCATTGTTCAGGTTCTACGCAAAGATGACCATAACCAATTGTTCTTTTGCCTAAACTATCTTTATAAACTTTAGGCACAAAACCCTCATGTAATCGTATTTCGTTTTTTAATTCTTCGTACATTAGTTCTCTTTTGTAAGTTTGTTGTAAATATAATTCTGTAATAACAAATCTTTGAATATAATCTTCTTAACATTCCCTCCATGAGATATAAAATCTTTTCCATTAATTTCATAACCACACCTCATATAATCCTTTAACATTTACAAAATTCGCAAGTGCATAAACCATATTCGTCTGCATGAAGCTCATCTTTACAATGGCATTTGTGATGACAGCTCTTACACTTTTTTCTTTTTTTCTTTGGCTTAGCAACGACTAAATTAGTAATTCCCTCACACATAGTATCTATATAACCAAAAAACTTTTCTAAAATCTTATCAATCATAATTCTTTAGTTTCTTTCTGTCGTATCTCTTTTTACTTTTAATAATTCTTTGCCTAAATAACCTTAATTGTCTAGCATAAGGATTTCTCTTTTTATTCCTTTTCTGCACACTTCTCTTTACCCCATTTGAAAGTTTGAGTTAGTGATCTCTTTTCTTGAAATTTATCATTCTTACTATCTGTTTCTGTTACTCCTACTTCAACTGTAGTTTTATCTGGACAGACAGTATTACAGCTAGTTAGTCCAAACAGTCCAATTCCTATTAGTACAAGGAATAATAATATAACAAACCATCTATCATTGAACATTTGATTTATTTTTATTCTTTTTATTCTTTTTATTCTTTTTATCACTCTGTTTCTTTTTAATTTGTTTTAATTTTTGCTTAACAAAAGCAGAGTTCTTTTTAATCTGTTTAGATAAAACAACCTGACCTTGTTGAAGTTTGAATACTTGTTCTTTTAAACTCCATGTTTGATGTAATTGCCAAGTAATAAGACCAATCAAACAAGCCATAGCTAATCCTACTATTTTATCTTTTAAATCCATTATTGGCAGCTCTCACATTCATTAGTATCATCAACAACTAAACCACCACTATTTTCATAAGTAGCTTGTTCTGCTTTTTCTTGTTCTAATTCCTGTTTAGTTTTATTTTTACATTGGCAATTAATACCACCACATTTTTTACATTTATTCATTAGTAGCTATATCCTGTTGTTGGTTGGTTGTTATCTAAAGCTTCAAATAATTTTTTATGTTGCTCAATAATTTCTTCTTCTTTATCTTTTAAAACATCCATCTTAGTTTCTAGTTTTAAGACTTGGTTTTCTAATCTATCTACCTTTTCTTCGCTAATAACCATAGATGTTGAAAGATCAAAAGTTCTAGTAAGCGACCATCCTGCAAGAGCTAACAAGATGCCGACCAGTAATGTCATAAGTTTTTCAATCATTCTAATATTAATGAAGTTATTTTTTTCTCACCCATATAGATTTCTATATTGGCTTTAGATTTGATACATTTATAAGTAACTCTGTCAGTAGATTTTTTATCTCTCATAGCAATTCGTTTTGCTTTAAGACATTTACTTAATGTAGGTTGAATACGATGTTCTTTAATTTCATGATCCCAAATTAAAAGAAGCGCAAATACAGTTTCTACAATCATTGATTACCGCCATTAGCTCTAACTTTATCTTTTAATTTTTCAACATCCCCTCTCAATCTATCTATATCTTTCATCATTCTTTCAATATTAACCCCATTGTGCATCATCTTATCTACTCTTGATATTGTTTTTTCAAGATCACCTGCTACCGACTCCAATAAAAGATATTGTTCTTGATCTGTTGGTTTTTGTTCAGATTTTTTTAATAAATCTGCCTGGAATAATTCTCTTGATGTTTCTAACGATGTTAGTCTAGCTGTTAATTCTGTGTAGGCAAAAATTCCAAGACTAACTGCAACAATGATTCCAATCATGTTCTTGATTGGCATGGCTACATTTGTTGATTCATTGATTTTCATTATCCACCATCATTAATTCTATTTTTAATTTTTTCTGTCTAGCAGTAGGACATCTGTAAATCTTTAAAGATTTCTTATAAGTCTTTTTACTTTTTCTTCTGTAAGTATTAGACTTAACATCTATCAATCTAATTTCTCCATCTTCACCTACTGCAACTAAATCAAAAGGACATTGAGGATTACAAGCTAAAGCTACATGATAGCCTTGCTTTGTTAGATCAACGATGGCTTGGTATTCACCAACAGTTCCTTTTTGTGCTTTAGTTAGTTTAGTATGTTGAATATGAAGTTTATCAGGCTTGACATACTGATGGTTAGTAGAACCCATAAAAATTTATAAACATCATTTATTTTTTTTTCTAAGTGAGCTAGATGGTTGTGTATTATTGTATCTATTTTTTGATTAACTAATTTTGTTTCACCTTGTAACTTTATAATATCTAATGAATTTTTTTGAGATTGTGTAGGCATTATTCAAGTTCCTCATATCCAATAGTAACAGCTCTTAAAAGAACAACTGCTTTATTTTTATTTTTCCAATTTTGAGCTAAATCAATAAATGCTTGTATGCCTTTTTCACTAACCATAGCTTCTGCAATTTCTTGTGATGATTTAGAAAATGCTCTTTCACCAAACCATTTTTTTAATCCTGTAGTACCTAATCCTTCTATAAGATTAAATTTAGTTTTACTTAATTCTTCAGCAACTTTAATATTAGTTGCTGTACTAGATCCTATCTTGCCACCAGCAGTTGTTGCTTTTAAAACATCGGCAAAACTTGTTACTGCTTTTTGAATATCAGCTCTTTTAACAGTTTTATCTGTTTGTTTGGCTAATTGAAATAAAACCTCTGTAAAGTTTTCTTTGTTTCTTGGTGTTTTTAAAATAGCGTTATAAAAATTATTACCCACATTCAAACCTCTATTCATATTATCAATAGCAGCTTTATCAAAAGCATTATTAAAGAAATCACTTGCTATATTTTTCCAAACATTTTTAACACCACTTTTATTTACAGCATTTGCTAATTTTTCTATATCTGAAGCTCTAACATTATTTGATGTAATGTATTTATAAATTTTTGCATTATTTTTTGCATCCTCAATCCATCTACCACTTTTTAAATCATTAAATAATTCTGTAACAGAACCTTTGCTTAAAGGTTTTTCATAAGTATCAGAAAATATTTTATATTTTTTGTTAGCTTTTTTCCAATCATCATTAGTGCTTAAAAGTTTCTTAATTGAATCTTTTGCTCTTTCATAAGATTTACCAGCTAAAGTATTGCCAGTTCTTAAAGCATCAAAATGTCCATCCCTTAAATCTTGATATATTCTATTTAATTTTTCTCCATTACCTTTTGATTTACTAATTACAATTGCTTGTTTGTTTAAATATTTAGCAATATCATCAGGTGCATCTTTAGCAATTTCTAAAAATAATAATTTTAAATTATCTGTAGATTGTGAATCAAAAAAACTTTTATTAAATTTTTCACCACCAGATTTAAGCCACATCTTTGATCTTTTGTTGGCTAATTCAATTGCAACTTTTTTAACTTGTTCGTTTATTTTCGTACTGCTAATAAATTTGGACTCAGGCAACAGACCATTATCTTGTCCCCATTTTCTAATATAATTTTTAAGTTGGTTTGGTCTATTTCTCCAAAATGTATCTAATATTTTATTACTAATTAAATTAGCTGAAGTTGCACCCTCTACTTTTAAAATAGATTGCATTTGTGTAGCTTCACCAACAGTTAAATCTAAACCATATTTTTTTGCATTTTTTTGTATTATTTTTGCAGCTTCAATAGTTTTGGTATCAGGCATTATATTATCTACTAAACTAGTAAAATTACCTTTTTTTAAAGCTAATATATCTAGTATAATATTAGCACTAATTCCAACACCCATACCCATACCCTCACTTTGTAAGGTTTTTGTTGCAGCTTCATCTATTAAACCACTTGCAGCTCCTGTACCCATTAAAACTGTTTTAGCTTTTGGTGCTTTTGCCAATAAACCATAAGGCATATATTCAGCAGCAGTTCCAGCATATTCACCAATTGTAGTTTTTGCTTGATAGTTAGCTGCATCATTTAAAATATTATCATTAATCCATTTACCAGGTCTTAGTTTTTCTATTTCAATAGGTAATTGACTAAACTCTAAAATTTCATTTTGATCTGCTTCTGACATACCTGATGCAGTTGCAATTTTTTTAAATACCCAACCTTTACCACTTTCATAAGCATCTAAAAGCATAAAAGGTAAATCCATAATTTGAACACCATGTCCAACAAACTTATGAGAACCTGCTAACACAGGATCTAAAGTTGATTCACCAATTTTTTCCCAAAAACCTATTTCTTGGTTTTCTGCATCATCTGTTTGGATAGTATTCTCATTAGTAGTAAATAGTTTTTTCTTTTCTTCTTCTATATCTATAGATTTATAATAATTATTTAAAAAATCTGTCATTATAACCCTTTCCCAGCTTTAGCGTTTAAATATTTTTCTAAAATATCTTCCCAGTCTTGATTGGGAAATTGTAGGTTCATTAGTTCTATAGCTGTATTTGCTTTGTAATTATAATCAATTTTATAAGACTTAAATAATTCTTCTAAGTATTCGCCATTTGGTTTTATTTTAGTTGCTAAATGTTTTCCAAATGCTTCTGAATATACTTTTTCACCTTTATCATTAATTTCATAAACTTTACCACCAGTATCTCTAAATTTTTTAGCTTGATCTAGTAATTGTTTTTGAATTCTAATTTGATTTTTCATTTTTGCCCTATAAGTAGTAGGTGTATCTTTTCTACTAGGTATAGATGCTTCTAACCAACCAATTTCTTTTTCACCAGCAGCAACACCAGTAATTTCTTTTCTGTATTGATTAAAGTATTGTAATGTTCCTTGATCCCAAACACTATAAGCGTTTAAATAAGCTCTATCATCTTGATTAATTTTCAAACCAGCTTTGTCCATTAATTTAAGTTTTTCGTATCTAATTTTACCAGCGTAAGTTAAAAACTCATCTTTAAACATAGCTTGGTTTGCTTTTAATTGACCAAGAAGTTGTTCTCCACCAACAATTTGTTTTTCAAGTTTACTTTTGGTAGATGTGTTTAAACCACTTACATCTGTCGCTGTAACATTTTGTTTAAATTCTGTGTAACCATCTTTTAATAAATCCTCTAATTTTGTGGCAACTTCTGGATCTGATATATTTAAGCTTTCTAATGTTTTACCATCTGCTGACTTTAAAGTAATAATATCTGGCTTCACATATTTCTCTGGTTTATCAATTGAAAATTCTCCAGCTAATAAAATCTTAGCTTCTTCAACATCTTTTTTATTATTTAAGTCTAATGTAATTTTTTGACTACCATCCTTTTTATAAAAAGTTGTAAAACTAGGTTTATCAAGTTTATCAGGAGATTTTAAACTCCAACCCTCCTCATTAACCAAGTTTGACATTTCTGCATATTCATTAGCATTTGCAACATCAAATACTTTAGTTTCACCATCTTTAAATATTTCCTTTACACTAGTTCCCTTTTTATCAGGTGGAGCTTTTAAAGACCAACCCTCCTCATTAACCAAGTTCATCATTTCTGCATATTGATTATCATCTCTAAGATCATATGCTTTAGTATCGCCATCTTTAAATATTTCTGTTGTACTAGTTGTTGTTCTTGTAGTTGGTTTTTCCTTTTTTGATTCATAAGCCGATGTATCGTCAGCAATTACAGATGATTTCTCATATCTATAACCACCCTTACCATCGTTTAAAGTTGGATCCCAAATTTCTTTTAATTCTGTTTTTTTAGAACCAAATTTATGTTTCTTTAACCACTCCAAAGGAAACATTTTAAATATTTTCTGTTGATCTTCTGGTACTTCTTTTTCGTATTCTTTTATTAATTTTCTTTTTTCTTCCTCATCCTCCATAGCTTTAAACATAGATGCAGTTTTCATTCCTTGCATCATCATAGGTAAAGCCATATCTGGTGCTTTACCTGAAAGTCCAGCAGTTAATAAACCTATGCCACCTAAAACTTCTGGTGAGTATAATAAACCCTTAAAAGGTGAGTCTGCCATTATAGTAATCCTTCTTCTTTTAAGTAATTATA
>VTLG01016611.1_pt1 | contig 22931 bp, 31 predicted proteins | sample 4694571 | NCBI WGS metagenome assembly VTLG01 (sample SAMN12604809, study PRJNA352737) | marine metagenome | biome: ENVO:00000447; feature: ENVO:00000209|ENVO:00000569|ENVO:01000036; material: ENVO:00002151; isolation source: viral sequences binned using virsorter ...
AACATATGAGATGGGGCGTGACCGTAGAGACGAATTTCGAGACGGCGTTATTCGTATCCCTCTCGAGTCAAAGAACCCATAGGAGGTCAACATGGCAATAACTCAAGCTGTTTGTAACAGTTTTAAAGTGGAGATTCTGAAAGGCTTACATAATTTTACAGCTACGACAGGGAACACTTTTAAATTAGCGCTTTATGATTCAGAAGCAACATTAAGTAAATCAACTACTGCATATGGAACATCAGATGAAGTAGGTGCATCAGGAACATACGCTGCAGGAGGAGGAGCATTAACATCAGTAACACCAGTATTATCTGGCGATACGGCTGTTTGTGATTTTTCACCTGACTTATCTTTCACGAGTGCAACTATTTCAGCTCAAGCCGCTGTAATTTACAATTTTTCTACAGTATCAGGATTAACTACGAATGCTGCTGTTTGTGTTTTAGATTTTGGTGGAGTTAAATCTTCATCTGCTGGAACATTTACAATTACATTCCCTGCTGCTGAAGCGACTGCTGCAATCTTAAGAATCGCATAGGAGATAAATTATGGCTTCCGTCCAAGGATGGGGCCGACAAGCCTGGGGTGACGGAGCATGGAGTGAATTTGGTCCAATACCCGTCACAGGTATTGGCCTCACGGCATCTACTAATAATGTAACCGTCACTACCGATCAGGTTATTTCTGTCACAGGTATTGGATTAACATCTAATACAAAAACACCTACAGTAACTGGTATTGCTGAAGCAGTAATATCCGCTGGTGTGGTTGCAACGTGGCAACCTATTGGCACATACGTTGTTCAATCAGATTTTATTTTTCCAATTACTGGTAATTCAGCAAGCACTGCTGTTGGAACAACAAGTCAAAGTGTTGATATAAGAGTTGGATGGAATAGATCTACAAATTTAAATACAGGTGCACCTGTTGGATGGGGCGATGAGGCGTGGGGTGCTATTAGTAATTCGCCTAGCGCTACAGGAAATGGCTTAACATCAAGTGTAGGAAGTATAACCTCTGTTACAGATCAAATAATATCTCCAACAGCCGCAGGATTAACTACTGCTATTGGAACATATTCAATTACAGGAGACGCTGGAATAACTATTGTAGCAGCTTCTGAACCTGAATTAGATGCCTCTACAGGAACTGTAGCTATTGGAATTTCTCCAACAGTAGAACCAGCAGGTCAAGTAGCTACATCATCAGTAGGTAATGTATTAACCTCTATTTTTGTTACAGGAGTTAGTGCAACCCTTAGTGAGGGGGATGCTACACAAGAAACTAGCTATATGGCTCCAAGTGAGGAAGCTACATCATCGGTAGGAACGGTAAATATTCAAACAGATGTAAGCTTTACATTAACTGGAGTTTCTGCTACAATTGGTACTGGAACATTAGGCGGGATCTTTTGGTCGGTAGTTGATGATTCTAACAGTTCTATGAGTTGGACAGAAGTTCACAAGGCTGCATAAAAGTTTTGACAAACTTTATATTATTCAATAAAACTTTATTAGGAGATTAAATGTCAACATATTCAACTGGTCTAAGAACAGAACTGCAAGTTACAGGTGCTAATTCTGGTACTTGGGGTACAATCACTAATAACAATTTTTCTCAGGTTTTTGAATTTGCTATCGCTGGTGTTTATGCTGTACCAGCAATTACAACTGGAACGTCAACCACTCTAACAAACGGAGATGGTCCTCAAACTCAAGCAAACAACCAGGCTAGAAATAGTCAATTAGTATTTAGTGGAACAGTTTCTACAACTCATACAGTTCAATTTCCTGCTACACAAAAAACATACGGAATTTATAATAACATTTCTGGTGGCGCAGATATTTCTGCAAGACTGGGTGCAACAGGTAATACAGTTACTATTACTAATGGAAAATATCGAATGGTGGCTACTGACGGTACAAACTGGTATGATATTTTTTCTCTTGCTGGTTTAGGTGAAGCATGGATTGAAAAAGATAATACCGATTCTCCTTACACAGCTTCAGACGGAGATAATATTTTTGTTGATTGTTCTGCAGCGGCAGTTACAATTACTCTTCCTGCTTCTCCTTCAATAGGAAACCAGGTTAAAATCATAGATGGCACAGGTAGTGCCGCTACTTATAACATTACAGTTGGTCGTAACTCTGAAAAAATTCAGGGTGCAGCATCAGATCTAACAATTAGCACTAACAATGCTGGTGTAGCTCTGGTATATTACGATTCAACAAATGGGTGGAGGTTGAAATATAACGACTAATGGCTAATTTACAAGACATAGTAAACAGAAGTGAAGTAGGTGCAATTAAACCTTGGGGTAAAGCAACAGCTCCAGCAGGTTATGTATTGTGCGATGGAGCGGCAATTTCAAGAACCGATTACGCAGATTTATTTGCTGTAATTTCTACAACTTATGGCGCTGGTAATGGATCAACAACTTTTAATGTTCCTAATCTTGCAGGTAAAATGCCTCAAGGTTATGATGGTAATACTTATAATATGGCAGGAACAGGTGGTGCTAATACTGTTACAGTATCACTTACTAACAATCAGGCAGCTACAAGCACTACAACCAACAATCAATCAGTAACAGTTACAGGGGCTATTGATAATACTTCTTTAACAGAAGCTCAACTTGCTACTCATACTCACTGTACTTTTGGTACTTATAACTCTGAGCCTCCTCGAGGACCTTACTCAAGAATTTGTCCATGTACGGTTGGTAGCCCTGGTACAGGAAAAGGTGGAACTAGTAACGTTGTAAATATTGATAAATTTTGTTCTGCAGGATCGGGCACTGGACACAATCATTCACACACTTTATCTGGAACGTTAACTGGAACAGTGGCTGTATCAACTAATTTAACTGGAACTGTAACAGGATCAGGAACAAATTCATTTTCACCATATGTAGTGGTTAACTATATTATAAAGCATTAGGAGATATTAATGGCAACACAGATAGTAATATTAAATGGAGACAGTATAAATGTAGATAATAGTTTTAGAATTGATTGGGCTGATAAAGGTTCTTCAATGCCTGCAATTCCTGACACTGTTCATTGTGTATTATGGAATAGTCTTCCAGGGCAAAATGAAATACAAAGTAAGGATGCATCTACAGGGAATATGACTGGTAACACAAATTTAAGTGCTACAAGTGACGCTGTAGGATCAACAACGGTTGCCGCTTTACTTACATGGGCAGAAACTAGAAAAACTGAAATAGAAACTGCTGTAGACGCTTATGAAGCTGCAGGATCTCCTGAAGATAAAACTTGGCAAGATTACGACTCCTAAGCTGTATTTTTTTTAAAATCTTCTAAAGTTATTTCTTCTAATAAATTTTTATAAGGACCATTTTTATCTACATAATGAATAAATAATTGATGATGCCAACATTTTTTTGGTTGATTAAAAATAGGTCTCCAATGAGGTATTTCACACCCTTTATAAATAACACCATCGCCAGACTTTATAATAATTGGAGTGTCTTCCATGCATAGAGGCCATTTATAATTTTTATCTTCGTAAAAAAATTTTAAAGTGATAGATGCACTAATTTCACAAGCGTTTCTATCAACGTGTTTTGCAAGTTCTGATCCACCTAAATAAATTCTGTCGTATGCATATATTGGTTTTAATTTTAAGTTTGTTTCTTTTTCCATAATAGGCAAAAGATAATGAATTATATGTTTAAACATATCAGATTCACTTGAATGATGAGAAGAAGAATAAGGAACTTGTTCATCACCTTTTGTTAAATTTTTAAAACTCCATGTTGATAAAAAATCAACTATGTCTAAAGACAACATATTTTTAATATGTTTATATTTTTTTGTTTCTAACGTATCCATGTAATGACAGCGTGCCTATTTCCTTTTGTTACAGGTAATACAGCATGAGGAAAACAAAAGTTGCTTGGAAAAACAACAGCGCTACCTGTTTTAGGAGGCACTACATATTTACCACCAAAAAAAACAAAATCACCACCTTCATAATTATCGTTTAAAATAAAAGAACAAGTTAAGACTCTGGGATATAAATCCGTGTGATCAACATGCTCTTTGTATTCATTATTGCCTGAACCAACATAAATTAAATGTTCATAACCCGTGTCTTCACAGGACAATCCTGTGCTAAAATTTGGATGATCTGATGAATATTGTTTTAAAACTTTACTAACAGATTCAAAAATATTTTTATCAAACTTTGAATGAAGATCGTTAATATAACATTTTCTATATTCTGCATCTCCTCCCACTGTTGATGATTTTGTAAAATCTAAATTTTCAGAATTGTCTATTATTGCTTTACAAATTTCAACGTCAACTATGTTTTCATAACAATGAATAAAGTCTGTAATTTTTATCATTTATAACTTTTTTTACTCCAAAAATATTTTTTGTATCTATCCATCCATTCGCTTCCTAGTATTTGTAAAGTTTTAGAATGTAATTTTTCAAAATAAAATCCAGACCACATTTTATAAGATTCTCTTTTAAAAGGAATTACTTGAATCATAGGTTCACCTTTTTTAATTAAAAATTGTTTATCTCTTTTATGTAAAATAAAAGGAAAATTTATTACATTAATATAAGTATCTGTATCTACGCATCCTGAAATTATTTCAAATCGCGGCTCTAATCTATTCATAGGTTTTACAAATAAACAACTATATCCAGGCGGTGTTTTTATTAACCATTTGTTATGAAATTTTCCTGCGTTTTCTCCAGTAGTTTTTTTCCACTCCTCGGGTAATTGTGTTTGATTATGAAATCCAAAATCATCTTGCTCTTTACTAGCAGGTGTTACACTAAAATCACCTTCCACAGGATCAACTAAATAATCTTGATCAAAAGGTATTATATAACCCATAGTTAAAGAATCTAAAAAAGGCATGCATGTTTTAACAGTAGGTTGATGTAAATTTTTATTAGTAAATCTTTCTAATTTTTTATATTCTTCGGGAATAAAATGAGATGCTGGTTTAGGATTAGGCCAAATATCTTTCATCCCATCATTTGTTGCACAAAAAATTATTTTTTTATTAAACATTTAATTAAGAAAAATTCCTACAGATATTCGCCAAAAAGGTAAATTTATTTTTACTGGCATAGCATCATGCAAATTACTTCCTGAAAATAAAACAAAATTTCCTGGTTTAAACTTTATTGTATTATCTTCTATTTGTAGTTCTCCTCCCCACTCTTTTTCCCACTCAGGTGTAAGAAATCCAACTAAAGAATACTTATATTGTCGATGATCGTGAAAATGAAACTTGTCACTTTTTTGTTGAGCATTTAATATTATGGATTTAATTTGATAATTACCTAAATCAAAATTTTTATTTTTTCTAAGGTCGTTATTTACTGCTGAAACTAGACCTGAAAAATATCCAAACCAATAAGGTTGATAAATATTATCTTCAAAAAATACTCTAAATGTAGGATAAAAAGAACTATAACTTGTGTAAGGAGTATCAATAGACCAATTATGATCTAATAATCTTTTATGAATATCTTTAATTTCATATTGATTTAAAATATTTTCACATTCATAAACTTTATTTAACATTTTTAACAATAAAATTAAAAGACATTGATCTTCTAATATCTCCTTTCTTTTTTACTTTAAAAGGCATTACACAATGTTGATGTTTTGCTTCAAATATATAAAACTCTCCTACCTTTGGTTCTGACCATACAGTGCCTACTCCATTACATTCTATAAAACCAAGTTGCCCGTCTTTAAATTTATGAGGATCTTTGGCATCATTAACAAACTCTGGTACTTTTAAAAAAAGAACAGTAGACCACCCTGTTAAATCATGATGAGTGTGAGGAGGATTATATTCTCCTTCTTTCATGTCATTTATCCAACAACTAAGAATATCAAGATGTTTACTTCCTCTCCATAAATTTACTTTTTCTAACGTCTCAATATAATCTTGCATGCAGTTAACAATACTAGAAAAAAGTGTAGTTGATTGAATTATCTGAGTAAAATCTAATTCTGAATCTAAACGACCAGCTAACCTTTTTCCGTAAGAATTAAGATCTTTTTTAACCTCTTCATACTTTTTGTTTAAATCTTCAATTCCATCTAAAGGTAAATTATAACATTTTACTATTCTTCCAAATATAGATGTTTTAGCTTTCATTCTTTTTTCTGTCTCTTTCATAGCATATTTTCTATGTCAAGAAAACAATTTAAAAAAGATTGCTTGATATATTCGTTACACATGTTTAAATTAGATCTCACCCAAAAATTATAAATCAGGAGATATTATGGAAAATCAAGAAGTATTGAAGGCTATAGCTACCCTTGCTGATAAGGTGAGTCGCTACCACGAACGTTTATTAGTTGCAGAGCGAGATAATAAAAGATTAGAAAAAACTTTATCAACACACCTTAAAGGATGTGGATGCCATGATACTTCAAATGAAAAAATAATGTTAAATGGGAATGAAGCTGATACTGAGTGCGAAGCTTGCAGTGCTTAGGATTTTTTAACAGGTGCAATCATATCGGCTAATTTAGGTGCAAAAATTTTAACATCTCTTCGGATATGTTCTTCTTTAGTTTCTGTTTCTTTATTATCAATATCTTTTTGAACTTCTTCTTCAGATGAATATTCATATCCTGTTTTTGTATTTGTAATAGTAGTTTCTGATCGACAACTCATCTTGGGTATTTCCCTACCATCATCTAATTTAACTGTTCCTAGCTGTTTGGCTTCTTCTATAATTTTAGGCATTCATTCTCCTTTTTAATTCTAAATTAAAACTTAATATAATTCTCTCTTCATTGGAATTATTTTTTTCTACTTCGTGATTAATCCATGAAGGAAAAAAAATTAAATCATTAGGTTTCGGGGTCCACGCAACACGGCTACTTGTATGTATGCTTTCGTCTTTTTGTTTTGGAGGTGATAAAACCTCAGATTGAGGTCTAGGATCATGAAAAACAAGAGGACCGCTATCAGGAGGAACTTGTAAATAAAAAACGCCTGAAAGATAATTAAAAGGGTGTGAATGCAATTTATTTCTGCTGCCAGGACCATTAACCATGGCCCACAGACCAGTTAATTCAGGAATCATATATTCTTCAATAGATAAATGATTTATTGCTTCTTGACTTAAATTTATAATTTCAGATTTTAATGTAGAAAACCGTTCGTCAAAATGTAAGTCTGTTTGACTATGCCATCCACCCTCGTTCGTCTTTCTTATTCCTTTAGGATCTTTCTGTTGTATCTCTTTTATAACTTTAATTAGGTCTTCATACCCTGCTAAATTTATAGAAAAGACGGGGGTAATAAATAAAGAATGTAGATCGATTATAAATCTCCTTTTGTAATTTCTAAAGCAGATACTGTAACATGAACTTGATTAGCAGCATTTGCTTGTAGGTATAATATATCACTTTCTTCTAAAACTAAAGGCTGTTCTAACAATTCTACTGTAGTATTAGCCGCTACACTTTTTTGATTAAATAAAACAAACGTAGAAGTAGCACTAGAATCTAAATATTTTATATCTACCAATGTAGTATTTGCTGAATCACTAGCCACTAATATAGATTTAACAAGCGTTGTGGTAGGAAAAACAGGAGAAGTGCCTGTTACCCCAGGAGAAGCCGTTGGAACCGTATAAATAGCATTTAAATTAGTATCTACAACGTCTAATGAAGAATTTACAAAATTATCAGCCAACGAACCAACTCCTTCCTGACGATTTATCTACTATGTCTTGAGAGTAAGATGTATTTAAATTTAAAATAAGTTGTTCAAGTAATCTAATTAATTGATCAATTTGAGATTGTTCATATTCAACCGTTGCATTTGGTAATCGTGTTATTGTTATTTTAGCCATTATGTTTTTTTATTATTTTGTGCAAATTTACGAGCTGCTTCTACAGATCCAAATCCCCACTTTTTAAGTGCCAATGCTTTTCTAGTTGGGCTACCATCAGGTTTTTTCATTGGTCCTTTCATACCTGCAAAGCGAGCGGCAAAAGAAATTCGTCGAGGATTTTTTCCTTTATTAACAGGGGGCTTTAAATTAGCCCCTTCTGTTTTTTTAAAATATTTTCTTCCAGCAACAGTCAATCCGCCTGTTTCACTTTTGTGTTCTTTTTTCATTAAGGTTTTTTTGCAGTTTTAGCTGATTGCTTTAAAGCTTTATCAGTAACAGTTCCTTTACCAGGTCTACTTGTTCCCTTTTTTTTAGCTTGATTTATATTATAGTATAAACCTTTTTTAACTGTTCTTCCGTCTTTAGTTTTATGAAAGCCTTTTTTCATTATCTTCTCCCATCTGGTCTGAGTTGTAATTTCATAGAGCCTAATCTCCAATTGGTTTCATCTACTACATCTGTAGCAAAATTTAATTTTACTGATCGTCCTCTACCTCTTACATTAATTTTTTGAGTTGTGCTACTAACATTTCCTGCTGTAGTTTGACTTGTAGTGGATTGAGGATAATCTTCAAGGGTCATTGTAACTGTTAATTCCTTTGATAAATTAGTAAAATCAGGGACAAATTTACTAACAGACATGAATTGATCTCCATCTGCAATTTCAATTGATCCTGATGTAAGAGATGCGGAAATAGCTGTTCCATCTGCTTTATTATTTCCTACTTCATGATTGTATAGATAAGAGGCTCCCGCGGTTACTCCAATTGGTGTATCAGATACTCCTGTGCTTGTTGTAGCATTAGCTGTTAAGCTCGCATTGTATTCGGTAGCAATAGGATTTTCGTACGTATAATTACCAAGGTAAGTTGTTCTACCTAAAGTAGTTGTATACCAAGTTCCTTCTAAATAATTATATACAACTAATCTATCTATTTGCGTTGCACTTGCACTTGGATAATACCACATAATTTCATTAAACTCAGGACAAACTCCACAAGCAATATCGTTTTTATTAGTATAACTTATATCGTCATACACATAATCTTCTACAGAACATGGCATTTTTTTAACAACACCGTCATACATGTAAAAAGCATCCTCCCCCATCCAATACGCTCTACCATTTACATCAATAGCAGCATGTTGTGCTATTAAACCACAATTAGCTCCAAGTTGTCTTTGACCAAAAGTATAAGGTGTGCCAATAAATTGAATACCGTGTAGTGAAGTATCGGTCCATACAAGAATTTGACCTGTTGATTTTACTGCTCCTACAATTCTTGAACCATCAGCAATTCTAAGTGAACCAGCTTCGTTTTCTGCAGTAGGTGCAAAAATAGTCAAACTCTCTCTATCAGCAAATCTAAAAAATAAATCATCTTGTGTAGCGGAATTTGCAACAGTAGTACAAGTTCCAAATAAAAATAAATGTCGTGTATCAGCAGAAACTAAATTAAAACGAGAAGCAACTGGTGCTGTCGCACCAAGGCTCACGGCCCTTACACTTAAACCTGAAGAAGTATCCCATTTATACGTTCCACCATCTAAAACAGTTGCTACTAAATCTTCACCAAAATTATCTAAAGACCAATTTCTTCCTTGAATAGTTACACTCGATGTTGCACGTGGTGTGCCCCAAGTACTTAATCCCCACGTTGCTACGCCCCATCCGTACCCATAAGTAGAAGCAGTTGGACCTACATTAATTTGATAATTTGCTGTAACCGATCCTCCACCAGCTGCGGTAGTTCCTGTAGCATTCGTTGGAAAAGTAATTGTATAACTATCAGCATCTATAACTGTTGTTATTTCAAATTCATTATTAAATTCTAAACCGTCAACAACATTATTTGTGCTACCATCAGTAAAAGTAACAAAATCTCCTTCAATAGCTCCGTGATCAGCATCAGTAACGGTAACCCCTGCACCTCCACTTGTTGTTTCAAAAGGATTAGTTAAAGAAGCAGTTTCTCTAATAGGTGTAACATCGTGCACACTTCCTTCTGAATATACATAAAGTTTTCTATCTGTTCCTAAAGCTAAATACCTTGTGCCATCAAGGCTTATCCATGAATGAGTGTCTCTTACTACTCCAATAAGAGTTTCATTAGGATTGGGAAGATACTCCCATCCTTTCCATCTTTCTGGTTTTCCGTAGTGAAAACGTACAAATTCAGAGTTTGTATATCTTCTTTGATCTCCTGCCGCGTAAGAGGAGTCTTGTTTGTCTACACCAGGTTGAAATTTTAAATCAGTTAATTGCATGCAGAAGCATACTAAATTATTTCTTGTTTTGTGGCAAGAATTGAGTTCCTACATTACCTTTAAAGACATACGTTCCGTGATGATTTAACCCACTAACAACATCAGCATACACTCTTCCCCCAATTTTCTGCCATAATCTACAAAATGCGTAATCTTCTGATAAGTATCTTTTAGTTTCAGGTTCAATCATAGTGTCAAAAAATGCATAATTCCAATCAGATGTGTCATGATAACTAAATTTAGTATCGTGAGGTTGATTTAAATGTTGATCGGATTTAAACTTTAAATCAGGATAAGCTTTAGCCATTTTTTCAAATACTTGTCTTTTTATCAACATAAACCCTGTAGCACCGTCTATAGCTTCTATAAAACCTTTTTTAACTTCAATTCTTTCAGGGTTTTTAACAGTTAAATTATATTCTAAAGAAGCTGCATGAAGTTCATCTAAATCAATATTAGGATTATCAATAACTCTTTTTTTTACTTTTCTCCAATCTATAGCTTTCCGTGGATATATTCCTGTTACTACGTCTTCATCTAAATCTAACATTCTAAAAACTGATTTTTCGCTAAATCCAATATCAGCATCTATAAAAAGAAGATGTGTATAATTACCAGGATCATCCATAAATAATTGAACCAAAGTATTTCTAGCTCTTGTTATTAAAGACTCATTTCCAATAGTTCCAAATTGTAATTGTATATTTTGTTTAGGAGCTTCATTTACTAAACGTAGACAGCTTTTAAAATAATCAGCTGTAATCATCCCACCATAACAAGGCGTTCCTATAAAAATTTTTGTCATGCACTTTCCCATACAGATAATGACAAAACTATTCTTTCCGTAGGAGAAAAAACATGATGTAAATTGTTTTTGCATATATACAAAATATCACCAGGACATACTTTAATATCTTTACCATCTACGTGATAATAAGTATTTTTATATACTCCTAAAATCAAAACATGTTCTCTATCAACATGGCTTTCACCCCTTTGACCTTTTGTAGAAAAGAAAAAATCTAAATTACCTAAATTAAATTTAAGAATATCTTGAAGAACATTAGATATAAAAGAAAGATAACTATTAAAAAATGAAGAAGTTTGTTCATTTACAATATTACAAAGAGAAAAAATATAAACATTTTCTTTTACACTGTAATGACCAACTGGATAAACATTTAAAAAATCATACAAACTATTAAAATCAAAGTTTAATCCAAATGATTTAAGATTAATTGCATTCTTAATTAATACATAACTTTTATTTTTATATGCTTTTTTAATTTTGTTTTTCATTTATAAAAATCTCCTGAGTAATATGGTTTAAAATATTTGGTTTAAAAAAATCAAATTTTTTACAATTTTTAACGTGGGTTGTAATACTTACCAGTGTGTTATAAGCTGATTCACTTAACAAATTTGAATAACACGGTGAATTACAAACAAAAATGTAATCAAATTTTTTAAATTTAACATCTTCTATATCGTATGTTATGTGTAACATGTCATCGTGATTTTCTCTAAAAGAATCATAATTGGCTAACCAATATGCGTTTTCAATAAAATTTTTATGTTTAAAATAATAACCAAGCCAATTAGATGATTTAAAAGACTTAACTGGTAGCTGATTAGCATGATACCAAATATCGTGATGATGATCTATATTAACTAAGTCTATAGTCTTTTTTTGTTTTAACAGAGGATCTAAAATGTAAAAAATATTGGCATGTGCTTGAGAAAATAAAATATTTTTAATATTAATATTTTCTACATAATTTAAATAAAATTTTATTAAATTTTCAAAAGACACAGGAGATTGAACATAATCAGTATCAATTGATAAAATGTTAAGCTTACTCATTTAACTCCAAATTTAAAAACATATCTACAATGTTTTTAGGTTTTATTTCAACGCAATACGGATATTCAGAAATTATGTTAACGTTTTTATCATAACCAAACATATGTGGTTTTGATGTTCCCCATAAAACAATTCCTTTTTTATTAAAAGATTTATTAGAACATATGTGTTGTAAGCAACTGTCGATAGAAATAAAAGAAAGACAGTATTTAGCCAGTATCATAAAATCTAATTTGTCAGTAAAAATAGATTGAGTTGTATTTAATAATTGTTCTTGTTCATTATTATGTCCAAAAACAACAATGTTTATATCAGGTAATGCTTCTTTAATAAGATTAATTAATTCTTGACCTTCATGATAATTTCTACCAGAATTTGAAATGTTATAATCTTCAACCATAACGCCTTGTCCTCCAGTAAACTGAACTAAAATAAATTTTCCAAGTTTTAATATTTCTTTTTGTAAAAATTTTTCTCTTTGTTCATTAATAACAAAATTTGGAATTTTTTCTATATTTTTAAGATTGTACATTTCTGCCCAGTAATCAATAATATGACGATCTCCTTTTAAAAAATTTGTTTTGTAAGGGTCTTTACAGATTATATTATTATAATTATTAAAAAGTGTATGAGTGGTGTCAATTATGGGTTGAAGAACATACGTAGACGAGGAGGCAACTCTTTTGTCAAATGTAAAAAGTTCAGGATAACCACTGTTTAAACACAATTTATTTTTTATGGTTAATGCATCAAATAACGCAGTAAATTGTAAATGTTTACCAACACCGCCTTCAACTATATGTAAATCAGCCATACTCATAGTTAATCCATAAAATTAGCCATGACGTATCTTGGCGTTGAGTTACCAGCAAATTGTAATGGGCTGTGCCATTTAGTAGAATCAAAAAAAATAGCTCTGTTTTCTTTAAAACCTATGTGAGTGTGTAATTCATAATTATCATTTACTTTTTCATAAAAGCCTGTTCCATTATTAACTAATTTATTACCTATTAAATAGATTAAACAATTAAATTTTGAAACGTCTTCATGAGGAATAGCGGGCGTATTAGGAAAACTTAAAAAATACCAAGACGATATTTTCTTTGCAGGATGCCTAAAATATTTTTTTATGTTATTAATTACTTCTTGTACAACAAGAGAATTGTCAGACAATTCAACGTGATGATAATTACGTTGATATTCGTTTTTCATTGTCTCATTGCCTTTTAAATCTAGGTATCTTGATTTAAATTCAATACCTAATACTTCACTTTGTAATTTTTTAAAAAAATCTTCTTCAAAAAAAATATCTTGAACGTAAATATTATTTTTCACTATAACTCACTGTTAAGTATTCTATTTTTTTTAACCATCCTTTTGGTATGGCGATAGCACCGCCACCTGTAATATCATCTTTATCCTTACTGTAGGATCTCATAATTACAACTTTTTCATCATTATTAGTAACCATCCAACCTACTTCTTGACATGTAGCTAAGTGAGCATTTAATACGTCTTTTATATCAAGCCAACCTGTTTCTGTATCGCGAGCATCGACCCACGTCACACGGACCATTGGTGCTTTATTTATATCAAACATTATTTTTTTTTATTATAAAATTCTTTTCGTTTTGCAGTTTCAGCATTTCCTACTTGAGGAGCATCTTCTTTTTTAATTAATTCTAAGTTAAAAGAAACAGATCTACGTTCTTCGTTTTGTGTTCTAAACGGATACACGCCATGTGCTAACCAATGAGGAAACAAAAATATATCACCTACTTTAGGTGAATGTTGATGTCTGTGACCACTAAAAGTAGCTGCTTGACCGTTAAACCAACATATATCTCCCACTGTTGGATAGTGATCTTCCTTGGCATATTCTTCGGGTAAACTTTTTGGCACGCGTAAATAACATACACCAGATAATTGACCTTCATGTATATGAAAAGGATTAAAGTCTCCAGCCCATTGACTAACAACCCACATAGATTGAATAACCATTTTACCCACAAACTCAGGACTAATAGTTTCATTTGCTGGTGGAATAGAAATATAATTCTTAACCATTTCTCCTATTAAATTTATCATAGGTTGAGCTTGAGGAGAACCAAGCCATGCTGGGTCATAACGTGTTTCTTGTTTAACATTACCTGCTAAATGAGGTGCATGATCAAATTCTTTTGAATATTTTTTATCATTCATCATCTCTGATGCTTTATCATCCAGCAACTTAACTAATCTGTCAGGCATTTTTCCTTTAACAATAGTAGGACCAAATGGTCTAATAGCCTCAAATTTAATTACTTCTTCTTCCTGTTTTGCCATAACTTCCTTTCTACTTGCAAATATGTATTGTCATATAGCAATAATTTGCCTATAAATATACTATTAAATAGGCTTATTCAAGGTCAGCCTCCTTGCATTTTGTTAACAATATCATGAATTGCTAAGGAGTACATGTTAAAATCAGTTTTTAGAAGAATACGTAAAGGAATAAGAGACATCGGAAGTTTCGCTCAAGATAATCCTTTACTTACAGCAGGAGCAGCAGCATTCGGTCCCTCTTTATTTGGCATGGGATCACCCCTTATTGATTTATTTAAAACAGGAATTGGTACTCTTGGAAAAAAAGGAGTTTATGATACCGCTTTAGGAAAGATGGTGGGAGGAACAGATCCTAGTGGAATATTAGGTATAGGAAAAGATATTTTAGGAAGCCTAACTGGTAAAGAAAAACTTGGTGGTATCATGGGTTTAATAAATACTTATTTAGCCAAGAAACAATTTGATCAAGAAAAAGCAGACGAACTTCGAAGAGAAAAAGAACTAAAAGATAGATATAGTTTAGTTTCTCGAAAATTTGGTACTGATGAGAACCCTCAATATACAGGAGGAACACCTTTTTTAGATCAAGTTATTAAAGGAACTCAATATGATCCTGAAACAGATACATATTATGATTTTTACGACCGTGGTACAGATACATATGGTTTTTTTGAAGAAGATGAAGAAGGAAGAATTACAAATAGAAATCAAGGTGGCATTGCTCAATTAAAAATGGGAGGCACAGGAGGACTTGGTGCTATGCCTTTTAATCCAAATAATAAAATATCAGGTATAATTCCTGCTCGTGCAACAGGCGGTATAATGGATGAGATGGTTTCAGAAGAAATATTTGATCCACGTATGAGTGGAAATCAAATGATGAACCAAATAAAAAAGAACCCTGGTATAACAGAATTTTTTCCTCCTAAATTTGGAATGATTGAAGGACCAGGCGGACCTAAAGATGATAAAATACCAGCAATGTTAAGTGATGGAGAATTTGTTTTTACAGCAAAAGCAGTTGACAATGCAGGAGGACCTAAAGCAATGTATAACATGATGAACAAGTTAGATCCTGAATCTTCAAAAGGTAAAGGAATAGTGTAATGGCTGTACAATATGGATTCTCACAACCTCCTGCATATATAGAAGAGTTTCAACGTAACCTTTTACAAGGTGCTTACGATAAAACTAAAGATGCAGATCCAGCGGGTATTGCTAAACAAGGAATTACTGGTTTTCAACCATTACAGACAGGAGCTATTACAGGAACAGCAGGATTATATGGTATAGATCCTAAAACGGGATTACCAACAGGAACAGGTGCAGCTTTTGATCCTTATTTTGCTCAAGCGCAACAAGACATTGGAACAGCAAAAACAACAACAGGAATGGGAATTCCTTCATTGCAAGCAGCTCAAGGACAATATGATCCATCAACAAGTAATTACCAACAATTTTTTAATCAATATCAAGCAGACGTAACTAAAGAAGCATTAAAACAAATGGATGAGCAAGCAGCTCTCCAAAAAAATCAATTACAAGATCAAGCACAACAAGCAGGTGCTTTTGGCGGATCACGAATGGCTGTTCAAGAAGCAGAATTAGATAAAAATATTTTAGATATTAAATCAAGAAGAATATTTCAAGACTTAGCACAAAACTTTTCTCAAGCTCAAGATAAAGCTATTGGAACTTATGAATCAGCAGCTGGTAGACGTTTACAATCAGCCCCTGTATTTGGTCAACTTGGTGGACAACAAGCTGGTCTAGGCGCACAAGTCGCGGGCCTCGGAGCACAACAGTTTGGAATGCAACAACAGGGTCTTGGATCATTATTTACTTTAGGTGGGGCAGAACAAGCACAACTACAACAAACTGAAAACGAGAAGTTTAGACAACAACAAATGTTACGACAAGAACCTTACAGACGAATGGGCTTCTTCTCTGATGTTATGCAAGGCATTCCATCTTATCAACAAACTATGCAACAAACAACAGGTGCATATACTAATCCTTTACTTGGAGCAATTGGTGCAGGTCTTGGTACTTACGGTATTTTATCAGGTAATAATCCAACAGGTGCTTTTGGTATGGGAACACCCTAGGAGGATAAATGGTAACTAGAACAGATCAACAAGTTGGAATGGAAGATATTTTTGATGAAGATCTTAATGAAATTACTCCTAAAGGTCAATTTCCTAACGTAGTATCAGGTCAATTTTTTCCTGAATCCCCAAATCTAATACCTTTAGATGCAGCAAATTATCTTTTACCTTTTTTGCGTGATCCTAAAGATCCTCAATACAGAGCTCCATCTCTTACAGATGCAGAAATAGATGCCATGTATGCTCCTACTGACATGGGTGATCAAAAAAAATTAGCCTTAGCACAATTTGGTTTTGGTTTAATGAGACCAACTGATCGTGGAAAAATAGGTGCTTCTCTGTCTGCTGCTGGCTCTCAACTTGCAGGTGATTTATCAAAAATTAAAATGGCTCAAGCTAATGAAGCAAAACAAAATAATGCAGCTAAAATAACTGCTAAACTACAACGTGACGCACAAAATATTTTAGAAGAAAAAGCAATTGATGAAGCTAACAGAGGTATTTTAATGGATATTGCAGGTAAAAATTATGATGCAGTGTTAACACAAAATGAAAATACTATGAAAATTTATAATGAGGCAATGAAAGCTGCTCAAGGTAAATTTATGGATTTTCAATTAGAAGGTGTACAACCAAAACAAGTGCAAATTGCGTACACTAGTGATGATGGGGAAATAGGAACTCCTTTTGATGCGTTTGTTGTACAAAGTATTACAGAAGATGGAACAGGGCTCACGGCTCCACAATATTATAAACCAACAAATGAAATAGGCATAGACGGGTATCCTATAATGGAACTTATTACTGATCCTGAAGGAATTGTTGAAGTTCCTTTATCAATGACAGGCGCTCCAACTGATTTTAAACAACCCAAAGGAATGACTACATTTAGAGATTTATTAACAGGTCTACAAACAACAGATAGAGCATTATTAACATTAGATGAATTAGAAAGATCTTTCCTTGAAAAACCAGGACGAGCTGGTTTTATTGCAGGCATTAAAGGAAGATTTCAAACATACGCACAAATATTTAGTGACTTATATAATGAGCAATTTAATGAATTTTTTAGTGATGATGATTTAGTATTATTTAATAATCAAGAAAATTTAGTCTACGAAACTGGACAATATAAAGGTCAAAAAATGGAAAAGTTTCAAAATTTATCTTCTACTATAAATTTATATTTACAAGATCCTCAAACGCAAGCTGATATAAAAAGTGGTAAAATAAGCCCTGAAGAAGTAGCTGCTTTACAATCTGCGAACAATGTTTTTGATCAATTAGCAGCAACAGGATTAGCACAAATGCGTGTAGAATCAGCAACAAGCGGTGTTAATGCTTTTGGTGAACAAAGATTTGAAGGAACAAATGGCAGAAGTGCACAAGAAGAAAAACAATTAATATTTAAAAAATTAAGATTGTTTGATACAGATTTACCAGCAAACCAAGTTAGAGCTAACTCAATTATTTATGCAATAGCAAGAGCTCGTAAATCATCAGGCCGATTAAACTTAGATGATATTGAACGTGCAGCAAAAGATTTAAACATATATGGTGATTCATCTGCAGACGTTATTGCAAAAATTGGTGTTCTTCGAACTCAATTGGAAAGAAGTAGAGAGGATGCTTTAGCAAACATACAAATTATGTATAGCCAAGGAAAAGATAACTATTTTGATAAACTTATAGAATTAGGTTATGGTTCTTATAACAGAGACAGAACATTTGAGTATGTACAAGATCCTAAAGCTAAAGGATATGTAAAGCCTGGTGCACAAACATCAGGTACTGTGGAGTTTGATTATTCAATAGGAGTTAATTAATGAGTAGTGTTGTTTACGAATATGATATGAATCAACACGGTATTGATAAAGTTATTAAACTACAAGTTAGAGATATAGTTAATAATAAAACTCCTGAACAAGGTTTTCCAAGAGATCAATTAGAAGTTGATACACTTAATCAAATTATTGCAATTGAACTTCAAAAAAATCAATCAAACTTAATTAACGAAGCAGCAACTTTAGGAGAGCGAAGAAAAAATTTAATTAATGATCCGATAGGAACATTAATACAAGAATCAGGAGCAAAAGCTTATGATACTCCTGCAGGTCCTGGTGTAAATCTTGGCACTACTGCAGCAGAAATTCTTAAAATGACTCCAGGTGGTCAATCACCTGATTTTGGTGCAATGGGCGAGGGTATTATTAATACAGGCGCTGCTATTATGTCAGGTCCTGGTCAAGACTCTTTTGGAAGAGATATAAGTCAACAAGATCCAAAAAGATTATTAACCGACACTGCTGTTATTGGAACAGACTTAGCTCTAGCTGCTGGATTGGTAAATGATTCAGGATATATAAATCCTAAGTATGGAAATACCACAATGAAAAATTTAATTTTTAATGCAATGCGTAAAAATCCTGCTTTAGGTTTTGCTTCAATTGTTGGAACCAACACTGCTGTAAAATATGGTGGTAATTTAATTTATGATAAGATTAATGACATGACGCGTATTATTATGCAACTTCCTGATCCCGAAGCTGCGTATGAAAAAAATGAACAAATACGTAATTTAATAGACGCAAGAGATGAGCTTGTATGGTCAAGCGGTGCAATGGGACTACAACATGTATTTCCTCTTGTAAAAAGATTACTTGGTAAAACTATTGGTGTTGATCAAAAAATGACAATCCAAGTTGGAGAAGAAATGGATGCTGCAGGAAACATGATTCCAATTCATGTTAACATGTTAGATATTGCAAAACAATACGACATTCCAATGAATGTTTTTTCTACTTCTTCTTCTGGTTTTGTAAAAGGTGCAGGTTCTGTTATTGGTTTATTTCCTTTTGTAGCTACCAAAGCAAGGCAAGCACAAAACGCACAACAAGTTGCATTAGCAGAAAACATTAATAAAGTATTAAATGATTTATCTCCTATTGGTTTATTTAAAGATGCAAATGTAGTTACAAACAAAAGTTTTAAAAGTATGATTAATAAATTTACGTCTACTAAAACAGCGTTATATAACAGAGCTTTTAAAATTTCTGATAAAATAAATGATAAGTTTATTCCAACAGCCCGTATAAAAGAAGTAGCTGAAAATTTAGAACTTTTATATTATGGAGGTAAACGTGATAAACAAAAAACAAATCTTCGTTTAAATAATCCTGATTATTCTCGACCTCAAAGTGTTGATGAACTTTTACAAGGATTTACAGGTAAATCTGATGAATTTGTAGATGCTCTAATAGACTTTCAGTATTTAAGTGACGATTTTATGACAGGTAGACAATTTAAAAGACTTCAAACACAATTTAACGCTTTAAAAAGACAAGCGGCAGGAGATCCTAAACTTGGTACAGAATTAGGTGGTATCGATAGTTTTACAGATGCAATGATTCACACTCTTAATGATTTTGAAAATTTTAGAAAATTTGACGATGCGGGTAAACAAGCATTAGTAAATCAATTTAGCGGTGCAATGGGTATTGCTAATGATTTTTTCTTTAATAATGTTAATTATACCAAAGGTAGAGTGGCACAAATTTTACAATTATCAGATAAAAATATTGCTAAAATAACAGATGATATTGATCCTACGCAACTTACAGGCGAACAAGTGTTAAAAATATTATTTAATGATGAAACATTATACTCCCCTTCTGCTATTAAAGAAATGCAAACAGCAATGCCAAAAGTAAAACTAGACGATGGCACAGTTGTAGATCCTGTAGCTGCTGTAGCAAGATCTTATATTGATGATCAATTAAGAAATACTACTAAATATATAAGTGGTGAATTAAGAATTACTGGTGAGGCTGGTTTAGGCGCTAGAGGCTTTGGTCTTATTACAGGCAAAGAACCAGCTAGATCTGTTAAAACAGGAAACTTTAATATTCCAATTATTGATATTGGTGCTTTAAAATCATCTTTTGGATTAGATAATCCAAATAAAATGGCTTCAATGGAATTAATTTTTGGTAAAGAACAATACGATAGAATAAGAAATGTATTAGCTTTAGGTGAACAAATACAACAAACAAGTTTTGGTGATGTATCTGCTTTTGTTAAACGTCGTGGTTTTTTAGGTGGTGTTAATGCTATTACTAATTTAGCTTTTGCTGGTTTCGTTGCTAACAATCCTTTTGGTAATGTTGGACTTGTGCTTGCAGCACGATACGGTATGAGTAAAATGGCCGATCCTAAATTTATGGAAGGTTTAACAAAAGTTATGAATCCTGAATTATCTGATTTAGCAAGACGCACAGCATTAATTAATACTATAGCTTTAGCTCCTGAATTATCATTTGGTATGAATGAAGGAAGAGAAGATATACCCGCAGAATTACAAAACCTTGATCCAGGTAATCCATATGACGTTATGAAATACATGATTTTTATGTCGGATAATAATGCATCATATCCTGGTTCAGAAAATATGGATATTAAAATAGGTCCTGATGGTCGAGCAGCAAATGTAGAAATATCTAAAGTAGATAGTAAAAATGAATTTAGTATTGACGCGCAAGGCGTAGCAAATGATATACAAACTGTATCAGCAGAAACTGTAGGCGAAAATGTAGCGCCAACTCAAGATCCTTTTCTTGATGTCGATTTTGACCAAGTGGTACAAGATACGGGAGTAGGATTAGGTATGGAAGGGGCACAAAAACAATTAACCGAAGATCAACGTATAGCTTTAGCAGGTGGTGATTTAGATCAAGCAATTGCTATGGGAAGTAGGAGGGCATAATGGTAAATCAATTTATGGGTCCAGGAGGACCAGGCGGAGGTTCTGGTTATGATGCAGATAAAAATAAACCTGTTGTAACATATTCAACAGCTGCTAATAACGCCGCTGCCGCTCAAGCTGCTTTACAAAATGTTATTGATAATAAAAATCAATCTCCAGGATTTTCAACAGCTCCTGGTGTTGTTGCTATACCTACCATGGGTAAAAAAACTGGTAAGTTTAAAGACATAGAAGAAAAACTAACAACTCAAGGATATGGATCTTTAACTCCAGGTGAACAAATGATTGCTGATTTTTATCTTTCTTCTGCTGTTAATCCTTATCAACAACAAATGCAAAACTTTATTGAATCTTCTCCTGCAGCAGCACAAGCTTATGCAGAAAGATTTCCTAAAACAACTTTTTTAAAAAACATAGTTCCTATGGCAATGGGAAGTGTAACAGGTGTTCCCTTGGGAATTGTAAATGCAATTTCACAAGGTTATGGAGCAGCGAAAGAAGGTTTAGGATCATTAGCCGAAAGAGATGACGTACTAGGAATGCTAGCAAGTATACCAGGAAACATTGCAGATCAATTTAAACCTGAACAAGTAACAAAACTGAAAGCTATTGCAAAAGAAAGAGACCCTATTAGCACTTTACAAACAGGACCTATGGATCCAAATGCATATGGCGCAATAGGTGGCGATCGTTTTGATGTGGAAGAAGATGTATTTCAATCAACTTCTCCTAACGTTGAAACTGTTTATACTCCTGGAACACCTTTAGATAACTACTTAAAACAACAAGAAATTAATGAAAGAGACTATCCATTATTTAAAAAATTAAAAGATAGAGAAAATATAGCAAAAGAAGTTGAAGAAGCTACAGAACAAGTAGTACCAGGACAATTTAATTTAAATTATGTACGTCCCGATGCACCCACTGTAAATCTTTCAGGCGTAAATGATGAAGAAATTCAAGACTCGTTTGGTTTCGGTATGACTAATATGGAATCTTCAGGCGCTCCTCAAGATACAGGGTATGTTAGTCCATTTGAAACAGTCGTTCCTGGCGGTTTTCCATTTAATCCTAATACAGGCTCGGCAAGTATACCTACTAAATTTTATAGTGATCAAATAGCCGTTCCTGAAAATCTTCCATTTGGTGCTAACACAACTAATTTTGACTATAAAGATGGTGGTTATTTAAATAAATTTGATGATGGTGGATATGCTAACATGTCTACATATCAAAAATTAAAAATGATGGCGGATAGTCTTGGATAATAGTCTTAAAAATATTATTTGGGTCGGTTTGATCTTAGTAACCGCAGGGGCAACCTACGGAATGATGTCAACCAGACTACAAGCAGTTGAGTCAAAACAAATGCAATTAGAAAAAATAATACTATCAGACATCCCAGAAATAAAAGAGCGAGTAATAAGACTCGAAGTATTGCTCGAAAGAGCATTAGGAGAATAATATTTTTTTAGGGTCTTCGCCCATAACTTGACTTGCTAAATCTATCTTATTATTCAATGCTTTAACAATCTTTTCATCTATAGTATGTTCAGCCATTAAATCAACATATGTCACTTTACTGGTTTGTCCTATTCTATGCGCTCGGTCTTCTGATTGTAACCTTACTTCTAATGAGTAATCGTTAGAGTAATACACAACAGTGTGAGAAGAAGTAA
>VTLG01003592.1_pt1 | contig 22930 bp, 29 predicted proteins | sample 4694571 | NCBI WGS metagenome assembly VTLG01 (sample SAMN12604809, study PRJNA352737) | marine metagenome | biome: ENVO:00000447; feature: ENVO:00000209|ENVO:00000569|ENVO:01000036; material: ENVO:00002151; isolation source: viral sequences binned using virsorter ...
AGATGACGAGGGTACCTACAGCACCGCGTTGGTGGCGATGAAGAGCACGCAGTTGAAGAAGAGCAGGAAATGGAACTCGATGGTGGCGTCCCGGACCATGATGGGCAAGTCCGGTCCGTTCACTCCGCCGCGCTACAGCCACGTATACCGGCTCAAGACCGTTTCCGAGGAGAACTCCAAGGGGAGCTGGCACGGCTGGGACATATCGTTGGACCGACAGGTTGACGACATGCATTTGTATAGCGTAGCGAAAAACTTCCACGAAACTGTTTCTGCCGGAGACGTCACTGTGCGTCATACGACAGAAGGAGGCGACGGGGGCGGCTTAGAGGACGATATACCGTTCTGAGCGGTCATCACCGTCAGGGGAGAGGCGCGCCTCTCCCCTTTTTTTTCGATGTGAAGGACGCAAATGAACGATTCTGAAAAGATGGCGGGCATCTTTGCCGGCCTCGCCCAGGCGTATGGCACGTACCGGATCGACCGAACGTCTGCTAGTGGAAAAAACACCGGCAAGGCCAGCGTTATCCGCGCGCCGCGGACCACGGAAATCTGGGAAGGGCACCTGTCTGGGACAGGGGACAGCATTGGAATTGTCCCGATTAACGAGGACAACCAGTGCAAGTGGGGCGCAATCGACATTGACGAATACAATTTCGATCACAAGGCCCTGCTGGATCGCATCCGTAAACTTAAGCTCCCTTTAGTGGTCTGTCGCTCAAAAAGCGGCGGGGCACACGTGTTTTTGTTCTTAACCGAGTGGGTGTCTGCGAAAGATCTGCAATCGACGCTGACGCATTTATGCGCTGCGTTGGGCTACGGCGGTTCAGAGATTTTTCCTAAGCAAATCGCGTTGAACCTAGATCGCGGCGACGTGGGCAATTTTCTCAACACGCCGTACTACGACGCTGAAGAGGGCCTGCGCTACGGCATTAACGACGATGGAAGTGCCGCCACGCTGCACGAGTTTTTTGATCTGTACGACACCTACGTGCAAACGCCGGAGCAGATGCTCGCACTGTCCGTGGAGAAAGAGGACGAGGTGGTCCCGGATGGTCCCCCCTGCCTGCAAACGCTGTGCAAGGAGAAAATTGGCGAGGGCGCGCGCAACAACGGACTTTTTACCGTCGGCGTTTATCTGCGCAAGGCGTATCCGGACAGTTGGCAAACGGAGATTCTGCACTACAACATGCGCTATCTTGATCCGCCGTTGGGGATCAACGAAGTCAATATTGTTGCCAAGCAGCTTCAAAAAAAGGACTACCAATACAAGTGCAAGGACGCGCCCATCAACGCGTATTGCAATCCGGAGGTTTGCCGATCTCGCAAACACGGGATTGGCGATGCGACGGATGCGAGCGCGGCTATTGCCAACCTGCGCAAGTACAACAGTCAGCCCCCGGTATGGTTTCTCGACGTCAACGGCACGCCCTTGGAACTAGACACCGACGCCCTGCTGGTACAAACCGCCTTTCAGCGGTCCTGCGTGGAGCAGCTAAATTTTATGCCGCGCACGTTGACCAAACAGCAGTGGGAGACGCGGATCAACGGACTGCTAACCGAGATGCAGGACACGCACGGTTCGGTGGTGGAGGTCAGCCAGGATGCCAGCGTGAGCGGCAGATTCTTTGAGTTTCTTGAGGAATTTTGTACGGGTATGCAGCAGGCCGAAGAGCGCGAACAAATTTTGTTTCGCCGGCCCTACACCGACGACGATTCTGGTAAAACGTTTTTTCGGCTCAAGGATCTGGAACAGTTTTTGTCGAAGGCGAATTTCAAGGCTTACCGCACGCACCAGATCGCACAACGTCTTCGAGACGTTAACGGCGAGGCGACGCAGATCAAAATTAAGGGACGAGCCGTGCGCGTTTGGGTGATCCCGGCTTACGCGTCCCCGGACGTTAACGTCGATACGCCCCGCTTTGGCAACGACGACGTGCCGTTCTAAATGCTGCGAATTTTCGGCCCACCCGGAACAGGCAAAACGACCACGCTGTTGGACTTGGTTGATCGGGCGCTGGAAAACGGTGCGGCCCCGCATGAAATTGCCTTCCTGGCGTTTACCCGCAAGGCGGCCCGCGAGGCCAAAGAGCGTGCAGCCGAACGCTTTGGTTTGAACCCCGACGATGACTTGCCGTTTTTTCGCACGTTGCACAGTCTGGCGTTCCGTCTGGTGGGCATGCGCGCCGACCAACTTCTGACTGCTGAGCATTACGCCGAACTGTCGCAGCGCATTGGGGTGGCGCTGGTTGGCAGCGGCCACGTCGATCAGGAGGATGATTTTTCCGGGACGCTAAAGCGCGAGAGCCCCATCCTTCGTTTGATCTCGCTGGCCCGACTGAAGCTGTTGCCGCTACAGCAGGAGTATAACCGGAGTTCGCTGGACTTTACGTGGTCTGAGGTGGACTACGTGGCGCGCTCATTGACGGCCTATAAAGAGGCCAACGGCCTTTATGACTACACCGACATGTTGGAACTGTTTGCGACGAGCGGACACCAAGCGTGCCCCCAATTTCAGCTGTGTTTGCTGGACGAGGCGCAGGATTTGTCGCCCTTGCAATGGCGAATTGCGCATCTGATCGATGACAAGAGTCGGCGCATGTATTGCGCAGGCGACGACGATCAGGCGATCTACGAGTGGGCGGGAGCGGACGTTAACCACTTTCAGAATTTGCCCGGTGGCAGCGAGGTGCTGGAGCAGAGCTACCGCGTGCCCGCTCAAATTCACACGTTGGCGACGACGATTTCCAACCGCATTAAGGCGCGTTTTCCAAAGCGGTATTTGCCAAAGCCCACGCCCGGCAGTGTGCAACGAATTTACGGAACGCAGGAATTGGACCTGTCGGATGGGGAGTGGCTGATTCTGAGCCAGGCCAACTATCAGCTTCAGCCCGTGGCTCACGATTTACGGCAGCGCGGGATCTATTTCGAGGACCGTGGGCACCCATCGGTACGTCCTAAAATCTCTACCGCGGTCAACGCGTGGCGTCGGTTGTGCCGGGGCGGATTTATTGATTTACCGGCGGCAAAGGCCGTCTACAGTTTCATGCGCGGCAACGGCGTGCGAGTGGCGCGAGGACACAAGACCCTTCACGCCGACGCCGACGCGACGTTCGATCTGCCCACCTTGCAAAGGCATCACGGCCTGTTGGCAACGCAGGACATGAGTTGGGACGTGGCGCTGGACCGATTGCCGGACGTTGACCGCATCTACCTGGAACTGCTTTTAAACGGCAGTGAAGACCTAATGAAGATGCCGCGCGTGCGCTTGAGCACGATCCACGGCGCCAAGGGCGGCGAAGCCACCAACGTGGTGGTGTTTACGGATCTCACGAACGCCGCCGAACAGTCCATGGCCCTCGATCCAGACACCATGCACCGCGTGTTCTACGTGGCCGTCACCCGCGCGAAGGAAAATCTTTTTGTTGTTGAACCCCACGATTACAGCCGGAGCTACAATTTGTGAACCGATCCAATTTTTTGCGCGCAGCTTTGAAAACGATTGAAGGCCCCCGGGAAGAGATCTACGGCAGCGCCGAAGAGAACCACCAACGGATTGCGGCCGCGTGGTCTAACATATTGACGACGGAGGTGACCGTGCCACAGGTATACGCCTGCATGATTGCAGTCAAGCTTTCGAGATTGACCCATTCGCCCGACCATCTGGACAGCTGGCTGGACATTGCGGCCTACGCCGCGTTGGCAGGCGAGACCGTGACGGACACGACCGGGCAAGTTGAAAAGTGAAAAAGGAAATGTCGTTGCAGTTTCCCCTGTTCCCCCCAAAAACGGAGTGGACTCCGCCCACGGAGTTACCCGACCTGACGCACGCCAAGACCATTGCCGTGGACCTTGAGACGCGTGACCCGAACCTGAAACAAAACGGCCCCGGTTGGCCGACGGGTGACGGCGAGGTGGTTGGGATTGCGGTCGCGGTCCCCGACCAGTCCTGGTACATGCCGATTGCGCATCTGGGCGGCGGCAACCTCGACAAACGCATCGTTACGCGCTGGCTGAAGAAACAGATGGCGACGCCCGCGGACAAGGTGATGCACAACGCCGCCTACGATGCCGGGTGGTTGCGACAGATGGGCGTGCCGGTCGAAGGGCGCATCATCGATACGATGGTCACGGCGGCGCTGCTGGACGAGAACCGTTTCAGTTATTCGTTGAACGCGCTTTCGTTCGATTACTTGGGCAAAGCTAAGAGCGAAAAGATGCTGAATCAGGCGGCGCTCGATTTTGGCATCGACCCCAAAGCCGAGATGTGGAAGATGCCGGCACCGTACGTCGGCCAGTACGCCGAGGTGGATGCCGAGCTGGCGCTGGAGTTGTGGACCGCGTTTAAAGCGCAGTTGAAGCGCGAAGAGCTTTGGGACGTCTGGGAACTCGAAACGGAACTGTTACCGGTCCTGCTCGACATGACCTGGCGAGGCATCCGGGTAGATCTTGACCGGGCCGAGCGCACAAAACAGGAACTGTTGAAGCGCGAGAAGGAGCTGCTTGCGTGGATCAAAAAGCAAGCGGGCTTTGCCGTGGAGATCTGGGCGGCCGTCAGCATTGCCAAAGCGTTCGACAAAATGGGCCTGCCGTATCCGAAGACGGAGAAGGGCGCGCCGTCGTTCACCAAAAGCTTTCTGTCGGACCACCAGCATCCGTTTGCCCGTGCGATTGTCAAAGCTCGCGAGCTGAACAAAATCCAGGGCACGTTCATTCAATCGATCTTGAAGCACGTGGGTCCGGACGGCCGCATTCACGGCCACATTAATCAACTGCGCAGTGACGATGGCGGCACCGTGTCGGGCCGAATCTCAATGTCGAACCCGAATTTGCAGCAGATCCCGGCTCGCGATCCTGAACTGGGCCCGATGATCCGCAGCTTGTTCCTCCCAGAGGAGGGCGAGAAGTGGGCGGCCATCGACTTCAGTCAGCAGGAACCGCGGATCTTGGTTCACTTTGCGTCCGTGTTTTCCAGCTGGAAGGGCGGTCCGTCACTGGGCGGACTGGAGGAATTCGTGGCGGGCTATCGCGATGACCCCGACATGGATTTCCATTCGATGGTCAGCGAAATGGCGGGCATTCCCCGCAAGCAAGCGAAGGTGATTAACCTCGCGATGATGTACGGCATGGGAGTGAAGAAACTTTCCGAACAGCTGGACATCAGTGCGGAGGAAGCCAAAGACCTCACGTCGATGTACCACGACCGAGTGCCTTTTGTTAAGCAATTGATGAACGGGGTGTCGCGGCGCGTGGAGGACGTTCGATCCAACGGTTCGGTGCGGTCGCTGAAGGGGCGCAAATGCCGGTTCGATATGTGGGAGCCGAGAGGGTTCCAACTGAACAAGGCGCTGCCTCGCGAGGAGGCGCTCGCGGCCTACGGCCCAACCACACAGTTGCGCCGGGCCTACACCTACAAGAGCCTGAACCGGTTGATCCAGGCGAGTGCCGCGGACATGACGAAACAGGCGATGGTCGATGTGTATCGCGCCGGGACTACGCCGCTGCTCCAGATCCATGACGAGTTGGCCTGTTCGGTGCGCGACGAGGGCCACGCGCGAGAGATCGCGACGATCATGGAGAACGCCGTTTCAATCGCGGTGCCGTCCAAATGCGACATTGATTTGGGGCCTAGCTGGGGCGAAGCCGAAGAGGTTTAAGAGTGGGATCTCAACGTATAAACCTATATACTTTCGCATATAATTTTTGGCAAAGGTGGGGACGGACGATGGACACATCGAAATGGAAATCGATTTTGGTGCCGCGCGAGATATATGAGGAGATCGTCCTGATGGCGAACGACGAGGGCCGCACGATCAGCGGGCAGCTACGGTTGATCTTCAAAGAATGGAAGGCGCTTAACAACGCGTGATAGACTGGGATTGAAAGACGGCAGTCCGGGACGCCATCCCGTTCAAACCTGCTCCGCGTCCCACCCCCATGCGCCTGCCTCTTTCTGCCCCGGCCCCTCTTTTAAGAGAGGCCGGGGTTTTCATTTGAACCCCCGCATAAAGTCGCATATGATGGACCTTCGAGCGTTAAAAGATGGCGAAGGCATGATGTTCGAGACGCTGGATGAGGCGGTTGATTTTTTCAATCAGCAGCACGTTCGATTTTCTGTCTCCGTCACGCTAAAACGCATTGATCGGCTGAACGCCTATTTGGTGTGGCGGCCGCAACAAACGGAGGATGAATGAACAAGCCGGGAGAAAATGCAACAGAATCGAATTATTTCAACAGAAATTCAGCGGGCGTTACGGTAGAGAGCGTCATGGCTGAGTGCGCGAAAGAGTTGGCAGAAGGGGCGTTAAAAGACCCGGAAGTTGACGCGGGCGCGGCCGTTGTTGACTGGTGGAATGCGGTTGAGCCACGGCCCGTGACCCTGATCTGGGCGTTGACCTACGCGTTAAGCGGAAGGCTGACGTGCGAGCATTTCCGCGAGAGCGCACGGTTGGCGGGTGCGCCAAACGATGCCTGACCGCGAGTGGGATGTGCGGGACGTTATGATCAGCGGCACGTGCGAACGGTGCGAGCGAACGCATGTGGACATGGAATACCAGCACGACGCAGAGGAGTGGCTCTGCGTCTACTGCCTGGAACAAGAGTGACTTGAGGTAGAAGGCGGCAGGCGAGGGCCAGCGTCAGTCGCCAATCCACCCGGCCATTGTGACGAGAAGCGCAGCGGCCGGGCTAACACAAAGAGGCGGTGTCGGTCCTCAAGGAGCGGAACGCAAAGCGAGCGATTCGTTGTTCATGCCGAAACGCCGTCAACTGGCCCACCTTCTCCCATATAATCACTTACGTGAATACCCCGTCATGTGCTCCATGTATGGGTTTATATGATATAATCCTATACTGGTGGGGGCTTTCCCCGACCGGCTCCCACGCGGGAGTGTTCCACGTGAAACACTATGTTCCACGTGGAACACCGCTCTTTAACATGGAGACTTTTTTGGCCGTTGACCTTTCGAGGCCCACGGTCAACCTGCGTGGATCTTTTAAAAACAAAAGGATCGACACATGAATGCGAAAAAATCGGACCCGCCGTATATCTTGCCGAACGGGTACACCTTTCTTGCAGTTAGCGCCGGTAACCACGGCGCCTGGGCCAAGGCCACCGATCCGGTGACCGCAATCCGGAACGTTCACCGCGATGCGGGCGGCAAGCTGATCAACCGACCGGCGAAAAACGCAATCTACGTCATCTATGGAAAAAGTGACGAACTCTGCGTTCAGGACGACGGGTGGTACACCTGGCAACGAAGCAATCCGCCCGTGCCCATCGGTATCTTCACTGTTACCAGTAGGTCAATCAAACCGATTGCCAAAGGAGACTTCAACGAAGATCACCTCGATTGTCTGGGTTGGATGACCGAGCAGCTCGAAGACATCGAACACTTGGCGAAAAGCTAACTTCAAACAACGCGGGCCCCGGCAACGGGGCCGCACAACTCCGGAGAAACAAAATGGAAAAAACACAACTCAATTTGTCGCGAGACTGGCTGACCGCGGCGGACGCGTTTGAGAAAACCATGAACGACCTCGATCTGACCAACGAATCCGACCGGACTCTGCTCACCATTGCGGCGTTCCAGGTGTTTTCAACGGCTTACTGGGCGGGTATGCAACGCGTGTTCGAGAGCTAGGAAGTCCACATGGCTATTTTAGACTTGGATGGAAACCGCATTACGCCAAAGGAAGCGGCAAAACAAGCCATTGAAGAGGCGCTGGACCAAATTAATCATAGGGAGGAGAGTTGGTTTGGCGAAAACCTATATCGGCATACGACAGATCGAGAACGCGAGCTGGTCGATGACCAGATACGTAAAATCTTACGTCGGATAGACCGTTTGCTATAGCTTAAAGGCCGCCTTTACGGGCGGCCTTTGTCCCTATTTCCGTTTTTTCGGGCTGCGACCCCAGGGTTTTGACAACCAGGGCTGCAAGACTGCTGCCTGGAACATCTCCATGTCGCTGACCCGAAGCTTTTTGCGGCACCCACCGCACATTTTTGTGGTCGGCTTGATCAACGCGTTGCCGCACTTGCACGGTACCAGCTTCATGCGTCCTCCTCGTTCCAGGTATGACGGGTCAGTTCGTTGAGATCGCGCAGCTGCGTCACCACCTCCTCGACCGCGGCCCGCAGACCTTTCAGTTGTTCCAGCGTGGTCGTCAGCTGTTCCAATAGTTCAGCCGCCTCGTCGGCGTCTAACGCCACTTCAACGTTCGCTTTAATGGTCATGTTCGTCCTGTTCGCGTTTACGTCTTTCCTGATCCTCGGCCCACCGGCGCAACATCCGCTGCCGACGCTCCTCTTTTTCCTGTTCCTGCCGCTCGCGTAGCTCGCGCAACGCCTGAGAGGAGGGATCGCGAAGATCCCCCCGCCACAGGAATTGAGCCAGCACTCGCATGAGCCAAAGTGCCGCCTTGAGGACGATCATTGTTCGAGGTCTTCCTCAATCGCCTCACGGATCACGTCCAGCACGTAGATCATTTCCTCGCGCATCACACTCCGGCGCGGAAAGGTCGCGAGCTTCACGGCATTCCACACCACCTCGGCAAAGAGGTCGGCGGCGTGGGACACTTGCGACTCTCCGGTGCCGAACACCGCCTCTCGGTCGCTTTCGCCAACCAGATCCTGCCAGGTGTTATGCAGCCGCACATTTTTGGGCGTAGGTAGAAAGTGGTTCATATAGGTTATCCATTTGTCTTGGGTTGAGTATGCGAGTGTATCAGAGTTCTGCCTCATCCGCTGCCGGGCCATCAGAGTTGGCTTCCCAGTCGTAGCTGACGATTGCCGCGAACGCCTCGATCACGGAATTTGGACCGATGTCGTCAGGGTGTCCGTGGCGGCCCATCAACGCCACCATGACGGCAGGAATCCAGTCGCAGTCCCAAGCGTATAGTCCCTCTACTCCCGACATTTGCCAGTCGTCGCCGACGTTTTTGGTCATCCACTCGGCGGCCTCCTCGAACGCGGGCGCAAGGCGCAGCAAAATGTCTGCACGCCCTTCGTATGCTCCATCCGGGCACCACCATTCGTAGGTCGACTCAACCCCCCGATACTCGTCTGTGCGGACGGAATAAACACGGGTGGTTTTGGGTGGGCTGACCACCCACTCCCAGATCGCGAGCGCCGTCACGGCAGTGCCCACGTTAACGCTGTTTGTCGTCATTTTGGTTCTCCGTTTGGTTGGCTAGAAGTATGCGAGTGTATCAGAGCGTCGCCCTACTGCAACGTTGAACGGGGCGCGGTGCAGGGTTCGGGTACAAAATCCCCTATATAGTGTTTTTCTGAGAAGAGAAAAAAAATAAAAAAAATAAAAAATAGGCGGGACTGGCGGGACGGCGGGACCAAATGGGCTGAGAGGCAGGCAGGGCGCGGGTTTGAGTGGGTCACGGCGTTGGTCCCACGGTCCCGGGGGTTAGAACAGGAATCCTTAATGAGCGTTTAACTATATAGGGCCTTAAATGGAAAAAATAAAAAAAATGAGTTGATCAAAAAGGTAATATATAGGGGGATTTGGTTGTACCGGAGGGATCGCATATGGGAAGGCCACGCAGGCATGAGAACGCCCGCCTGACGAAAAAACAACAGACGTTCGCCGAACTGGTGGTCACGAAGGAAGGCGAACTCACTTTGCGCGAGTGCGCGCAACAGGCTGGGTACTCGGTCTCGTCCTCTCATACTCGCGCTTACGAACTGCTTAACCCCCGGATCTCTCCGCACGTTGTGGCTGAGGTGCGACGGCGACGCGAGGAACTCAATGAAAAGTACGCCGTGGATTACGGGCGGCACGTTCGAGCTTTGGCCAGACTGCGCGACGAGAGCCTCGCCAACGGCGCCTACTCCGCCGCCGTGAACGCGGAACGGCTGCGCGGGCAGGCCGCTGGCCTGTACGTGAGCAAATCTGAGGTTCGCATCGGGTCGATTGACCAAATGTCCAAAGCGGAAGTTGAGAAGGCGCTCGCCGAGTTGAAACGGAACATGGGCGGCACCGTGCTGGATGCGGAAGATGCCGAGATCGTGGAGGGAGACAATGAGCAGCAGCCCCGAGGCGCGCCTTTGGTCGCAATTGAGAATAAACAGACCCACTGAGCGTCACTTCGAGCTTACGCGCATTGAGAACAGCGCCGTTCCGGGCACGCCCGACGTCATGGTCTGCGACGACCGGGGCGACATTCATCTGGTCGAGTTAAAGGTCTGCACCGCAAACGCGGTCCGGTTGTCCCCGCATCAAATCGCGTTTCTGACCCGCCACGCGCACGCCCGGGCATGGATCATCGTTAAACGCACGCCAAGATCCGGAACGGCCACCGTCTTGGTGTATCGCGGAGCGGATGCCGTTGCACTCGCGGAGTCTGGCCTACGTGGCGCCGATCCCGTCGCGGAATTCACTCACCCGGTCGATTGGCGGGCTGTTTGGCACACGCTATCACCCGGTTGACGTAGCAGTGCCTTATATACGATGATGCGCATATCGGGCATAACAATGGCGCTTTACCCGAGGCGCTCAACGACGAAGGAACAACAAATGAACTCACTTAATATTGATCCGCGCGGAGATCTGCAAAAGTTGGTGGCGGCTGTTCAGGAACGGGCGAGCCGCACACAGGACATGATCGCGCCCACTAGCGGAATTCACTTTGGCACTAGCGGGCCCGATGGCGGTCCGGCCCATGGTCGGCACCCGCAGCTGGTCAAAAAGGGGCAAAAGCGATCCCCCCACACGATTCCGGGTAACCGCTCCGCACTGTATCTATCGGCGACCGGTGAGCCGACACGCATTCTCGACATTAATGATGTCGCGTTTGGTCAGATCGCCGCCTATTGCGGTATCGATGTCCGCCTTGCGCGGCGACTGCAACAGTCGTATCCATCCCGCTTTGACGGTTTGATCAACGCCGTTCTGGAAACCGAAGCGACGTACCGCATGCTTCGCACGCTCGAACATGGCGAAGGTGCGGCGAACGGGAGCACGCATGTGCTCCGCGCGTTCGTCAGCGACTCATTTAAAACGTTCGATGACATCGACCTTTTGACCTCTGCGCTGCCTCCGCTGATGGATTCCGACGCGGAGTGGCGCGTAGTTAGCGGCCAGTTGACGGACCGCCGTCTGTATCTGCGCTTGCGTTCGGCGGTTCAGGTGGCCGAGCCCGCCATTGGGGACCACATGGCCAACGGCGTAGGAATTAGTAATTCCGAGGTCGGGCACGGCAGCGTTGCCGTGTTCCAAATGGTGTACACCTTGGCTTGCCTGAACGGCATGCGCACGGAGCGCCAATCTCGTAGTTCTCACGTCACGAGCGCCCGGGCCGCTGATGGCGAGTATCAGTTGCTGAGCGCCGAAGCAAAAGATGCCGACAATCACGCGCTCTCGCTCAAACTGCGCGATCTGGTCACCGCCTACGCCGACCGTGAGAGTTTCGATGACGCCATCGAGGCTATGCGCGAAGCTCATAAGATGACGACGAGCGCCCCGGCGCAGGCCCTGGCCGAAGCCACCGTAAAATTGTTGGGCCGCCCAAACTCGGACGCGTCGCGCGTTCTGGATGGGCTGATGCAGACGGCCGGGCAGTCTGGCTATGCCGGTCGGCCGATCAGCAAGGCCACGTTGGTTAACGCGGTCACTGCCGTTGCGAATCGTGCAGACGCCGATGACGCCGACGAATGGCACAGCGCAGGCGGCCGGATCTTGGCGCTGCCGACCGGCCAATGGTCAACGCTCGCGCTCGCCGCCTAGCGCGTAACCGTAAACCAGCGCGGCATCTTGGCCAGACCCCAAAAAGGTCTGGCTTTTTTTTGCCTGCGCTGTATGGGAAGATATGCGCCACACACCACACCTTGGATACATATATATGTACGCGCATCTAACCGCTATCAGCCGGAACGCTAAGACCGGCCCCATTCCCGTAAGCACCACCAGCGCCGACACTTGTCCGCCGACGTGCGCGCTTCGCGAGTCTGGCTGCTACGCCGACGGCGGTCCGCTCCGCATGCACTGGGACAAAGTCACCCGACGGGAGCGCGGTACGGATTGGGGCGCGTTCGTCAAAAAGATTGAGCGCCTGTACCCCACACAACTATGGCGACATAACCAGGCCGGCGATTTGCCGAACGACGACGGCGCTATCGATGCGGCCGCGTTCGGTCAGCTGGTCGATGCGAACGAACGGGCCCAAGCGCGCGGGTTTACCTACACGCACTGCCCGCCGACGTCCGACAATCTGGAATTGATCCGCGACGCGAACCGGCGCGGGTTCACCGTCAACCTGTCCGCTGACACGTTCGCCGAGTTGGACCGGCTGCCGCCTGATGTACCTGCCGTCGTCCTGTTGCCGCTCGATGCGCTGGTGCGCGCGGGCGCTGCGCAAACCCCAGGCGGTCGCCGCGTTATTCAGTGCCCGGCCGAGCGCAGCCCTACCGTGACCTGTCGAGATTGCGCGATTTGTTATCGCGCAGATCGGCGCGGCGTCGCCGTCGGGTTCACTGTTCACGGTGCCCGCAAGGCTACCGCCGACCTGATCGCGCGTGGTTGACGCTGTCGCAGCGCAGCGCATAAACTCGCACATCGGCCGGGATTGGCCTGGCCGACTCAACCCAAGGGATACCAGCTATGAATCAACCTTACTATCTGCTACTCGCCGAGGCCTCGGACGGGATCACGGAATTGCTGTTTTCCGACTTTTCACTTGATGTTGTGCTCGATGAAATGAACGACGAGCGCGAGACCTTGGCCGATCTGGGCTATACACATCTTCGGATCAGCTCTCAAATGCGCGACGAACGCGAAGCGTGGGATTACCCGGTCGCCCGCTTCGGGTTCGATTGACCGTACCCTAAGCCTTGCATTAACCGGGCCTAGTTGCCCGGTTTTTTTTGCCTGTCGTTCGGCAGTTAATCAAGGCGGGCCCTGCCCGCCGATCCCAGCCCCAAACGTTTGGGGGCGTGAACCGTGGGCCGTGGTTCGTGAACCGATCCGCGATGGTGGTTCGTTCGATCCGCAGCGCTGGGACAAATTGATAGCGCGCTATCGCTGGGACAAATTGATAGCAGCCGACGATGGTGGTTCGTTCGATCCGCGCGACGTGGTCCGCTCGATCCGCGCCCCGAGTAGTTCGGTGGACTCGTCCTAGCGCGACTCGATCTATCGAACGCGTGATAGCTTCGCCGATTTATCGAACGTGCGATAACTTCGCCGAGATCCGCGCCCCGAGTAGTTCGCGCTCGCCGACCTGGGCGCGCTCGATCTATCGAACGTGCGATAACTTCGCTGGGGGCCCCGGCCGGATCGCGTCAAACGATCCGCCACGGCCCACGCCAACTGGCGCCGAATTCCAAAAACGGCGCCCCCGGCCAGGGACACGGTCAAGGACTAAGTTTTTGACAAACAATCACCTAAAAAATCATTTCGCGTTAACTGGAATATTTTTTTGGTATATTTAGCCCATGGTAGACACCTCTTCTGACCTCGAAACGCGAAAATTGCGACTTGAATTGCGCCTGGCGCAGCTTGATCGTGTGGAATCGGCCCAAAAGGAGTTTTTACCTTTTGTTCGGGCCCTCTGGCCGGAGTTCATTACCGGCCGACACCACGAAATTGTTTCCGAAAAACTAGAAAAAATCGCGAACGGCGAGCTAAAACGTCTGATTATTAATATGCCGCCCAGGCATACGAAGTCGGAGTTCGCGAGCTATTTGTTTCCGGCCTGGATGATTGGCAGGAATCCGGCCATGAAAATTATCCAGGCAACGCACACGACGGAGCTTGCGGTCAACTTTGGTCGAAAGGTTAAGAACCTCCTGGAAACAGACGAATATCAAAATATTTTTGAAAACTGCGAGCTATCTGCGGACAGCAAAGCCTCTGGACGGTGGGACACGAAGCGTGGAGGAATGTACTACGCCGTGGGCGTTGGCTCGAACCTCGCGGGCCGTGGTGGTGATTTAATTATTATTGACGATCCCCACTCGGAGCAGACTGCAATGTCTGCAAGCGGGTTTGAAAATGCCTGGGAGTGGTACACCGCGGGGCCCCGGCAACGTCTTCAGCCGGGTGGGGCGATTGTCCTGGTACAGACGCGTTGGTCTGAGAAGGACATGACAGGCCAGCTGGTTCGCTCGATGGCTAAAGATCCTTTGGCGGATCAGTGGGAGGTTGTGGAACTGCCGGCCATCATGCCTTCGGGAGAACCTTGTTGGCCGGAGTACTGGAGCCTTGATGAATTAACGCGGGTTAAGGCATCTGTCCCGGCGTATCAGTGGAATGCGCAGTATCAGCAGAATCCGACGGCTGAAGAGCTGTCTATTTTGAAGCGTGAGTGGTGGAACATTTGGGACAAGGAAGCGGTTCCGGACTTACAGTTTGTAATCCAGAGTTATGACACGGCGTATTCTAAACGGGAGACGGCGGACTTCAGTGCGATCACGACGTGGGGTGTATTTCATCCGGAAGAAATTGGGGGCCCCCCAAGTTTAATTTTGCTGGACGCAAAGAAAGGCCGGTGGGATTTTCCGGAGCTAAAAGAAATCGCGTTTGAGCAATATAAGTTCTGGGAACCGGAGACCGTGATCATTGAAGCGAAGGCGTCGGGGCTGCCGCTCACGCATGAGTTACGGCAGATGGGGATACCGGTGGTTAACTTCACGCCAAGTAAGGGAAATGATAAGCTTTCGAGGGTACATTCTATTTCTCCGTTGTTTGAAGCAGGGATGGTCTGGGCTCCAGATGAGAGCTGGGCGGAAGAAGTTATTGAGGAGTGTGCGGCGTTCCCGAACGGCCAGTACGATGACCTTGTAGACAGCACGACGCAGGCTTTAATGCGTTATCGTCAGGGGAATTTTGTAAACATACCCACGGACGACTGGGACGACGACGAAGAAGAGCCCGTTCGCATAGGAGCGTATTATGGGTAGAGGGATAATGAATGCGTCGCGTATGCGCCGCCGGCAGTCCGCGCTCCGCGGCCCTTCCGTTCAGCCCCGCAATTATTATTTTGGTGGCCCGGTTAACCCGAATCGGCCCCCGAAGCCCACGCCCCAGCATTTGTGGGACAACGCTAATCAGCGCTGGTACTTGCCGGCAAGTGTCGAGGCCGGGCTCAGCAACACGGTTTCTACGCCGCCTGCAACCAACGTAGTTACCTCGAACATAAACACTTCTACGCCGCCCGCGCAGAATTTAACGAGCGGAGCGGCGGATTTTTTTATGGACCTTAGCAACATGATGGGTTCCGACGCGGCTAACGCCGCTATTTCTTCGGCATTTACGCCGGAGCCGGGCGTAGTAATGCCGAACCTGTTTGCCGGTAATGTCGCGGCTGTTCCGGAATTTACCCCGGGCGTGGGCTTTGCTACGCCAGCCGCAACCACCGCAGGGGGCGTTCCAAGTTACGTCCCGGGCGTGGGCTTTTCCCCTGGAGAAGCGGCAACGCCGACAGAAAGCTTTATGCCGAACCTGTTTTTGTCAGAGCCGGACGGAGTTCCGGGGCTGACCTTCCCAACGCCCGCCCGCGTTGGCGAGCCAAGCGGTGCACTGGACGTTGTTGCGGAGCCGGCGGTTGCGGAGCCGACCGTTCCCGCAGTAGCTGCAACGAATGAAGCCGCGAACTACTCTTGCGCGGGGACCGGCGGTGAGTTGAAACAAATAAATGGCGTTTGGGTGTGCGAGGTTCACGGCGGAATGGCCGGCAAAAAAACGTTTCCGGCTAAAAACCTGGCAACAAATTCCTATCCGGACCAAAGCACCCTTATATTCGACGAAAACAATAACGTAATCGGCACGACGCAGACCCCGCCGCCAGCGGAAGAAACGTTTACTCTTGGCGGCCCGGACGTCACCGGATCATCTTCTATAGATTTGACCCTTCCTAGTGAGGCAGTTATAGCGGTAGAGGACGCCATTACCGAAACGGAAGCCGCTGAACTTGCGCAAGACGAAACGGGCGCCACCGTAACCGAACCTCCACCGCGAGACGGCCCGTATTGCGATGAGGGTACTTTGGAACAAAGAGGTGGCGCGTGGGTGTGCGTGATTCAAGAGGACTATGGGGTAGAAAGAGTAGAGCCGGCTGAAGGGTATTCTTTGCCGGAAGGATTTAAATACGTTTATGGCCCAGACGGCTCTATTACCGGAACTACCACACCCGCACACACGGTTCCGGGGCAAGGCCAAGTAGACACCACAACGGAAGCCGCTAGGGTGGAAGGGCTGCGCAAAAACTGCGAGGAAAACGCAGACGGCACTAAGACCGGCAGTACATTAATACAAGACGCTGCGGGCATATATCAATGCGTCCTGCCGTCGGGCGACCCGGTGGACACCACAAACGGGGACACCACAGGCGACACCACAGATTATTTTCACGCAGACGGTCCCGAAATTGTGGACTCAACGCAGCCTTTGGCTACTACCTATACGCCCTCGTCGTATGTACCGAATTTGCCCACATCCTCCCTGCCGTCAAGCTTGCCTTCCAGCGTTTCCGATATAGCGCGGTTAAGTGACGCAGGGGTTCTGGCAAATCAGGGGCTACCGGCCCCCATCCGGGACATCAACATTCCGGAAACGTTATATCCGTGGGGAAATTACACCGACGAGCAACGTCAACAAGGCTACGTTCTCCCGGTCTATACCCCGCAACTACAAGGACGGATGCCCGGAGAACAGTACAGCGACACCCCGGAGGCGATGCGCTTCGGGCCCGGAGGCGGCCCCGTCGGGGACACCATCGTACAAACCGGCCCGGACGGTATCAAAACGACGTCGTACACCGACAAAGAGACCGGCCAGGTCGTCGTAGTATCTGGATATATCGATAATGACGGTATATGGAATCCAACCCGGAATATACCCAGTGAGACGACGCAGGCGGACTGGGACTGTGGCCCGTATGCCGAGCCCTATATGAACGACGACGGCGATTGGCTGTGCGCCATCAAGCAAGTAGCCGGTCAGGGCGACGGCATAGGCACCACGCAGGGGTACCGTTTTACGGGAGAAAAAGCCAGTCCAAAAAAAGCCCACGGAGGCCCGATAAACGCGGGCATTGGTAATTTGATGTCGCGTCAACGTCAGTATGCATACCCGGACGGAACGCGCATGGTTGAAGAAGTATCGCAGGGACGTTTTCCCTTGAGGCGCCGCAATGTCTGAAATGGATCGACCACCGGTATCGCTGATAGAGCGGGACAACCAGGGCCTCGATGACGAGGAACTGGCCGACATAACGGTTGAGACCATTGCCAATGGTATGCAACCTCTGGACATGCCGTTGGGCATTGAAATAATCGAGGAAGAAGACGGCGGCGTTATTCTGGACTTCAGTTCGGGTTCGGAGCGCAGCGATGATTTTTACGCAAACCTGGCGGAAGAACTGGATGCCCGCGAACTGGGTTCAATAGCCAGCGAATTATTTGGCGAGTACGAAAGTAACCGGGCCTCCCGGCACGATTGGGAAGAAGCGTATTCCAAGGGCCTGGAGTTACTGGGGTTTAATTACGAAGATCGTACCGAACCGTTCCGCGGAGCGACGGGGGTAACACACCCTTTGCTGGCGGAAGCGGCGGTTCAGTTTCAGGCCCAGGCATTTAACGAAATGCTGCCGCCAAGTGGCCCTGTACGGACCACGATTCTCGGCGCACGGACCACGGCCAAGGAGGAGCAATCCGACCGCGTCCGTGAGTTTATGAACTACTACTTGATGAACGTCATGGAGGAGTACACGCCGGAATTTGACCAGATGCTGTTTTATCTGCCTTTGGCCGGCTCAACGTTCAAGAAAGTTTATTACGACGAAAGCCTGGATCGGGCGGTCAGTAAGTTTGTGCCGGCACAACATTTGGTGGTGCCGTATGAAGCAAACGACCTGGAGACGTGCCCAAACATCACACAGGTTTTACGCACGTCTTTAAACGATCTGCGCAAGAAACAGGTTTCGGGTTTTTATCGGGACGTGGCGGTGTTGCCGTCTCAGGAAGAAGCGGACAGCGTCACTACGGAAATGGACCGTATTGAAGGCACTGAAGCTTCCAACATAGATTACGACTGCACTTTGCTGGAATGCCACGTTGATCTGGACCTTCCCGGGTACGAAGACGTAGACGAGGCCGGCGAGCCTACGGGCATCAAGGTGCCGTATGTGGTTACGTTGAGCGAGGACAACGGAGAAGTTCTGGCTATTCGTCGTAATTACCAAGAAGACGACGAGCTAAAGAATAAGATCCAATACTTCGTTCATTACAAGTTCCTGCCGGGCTTTGGCTTTTATGGCCTGGGCCTGATTCATACCATTGGAGGCTTGTCCCGGACGGCAACCGCAGCGCTGCGGCAGTTAATCGATGCGGGCACGTTGTCGAATCTTCCGGCAGGGTTCAAGGCCCGCGGCCTACGGATCAGGGACGACGACAATCCTTTGCAACCGGGCGAATTCCGGGACGTGGACGCACCGGGAGGCGCGATCCGCGACAGCTTAATGCCGTTACCCTTTAAGGGTCCGGACCAAACCCTTATGCAGCTGTTAGGTTTTGTGGTTGAGGCGGGGCAGCGTTTTGCAACGATTACGGACCTCAAGGTTGGGGACGGTAATCAGGGCGCGGCGGTAGGCACTACCATAGCCATGCTGGAGCAGGGCACGCGCGTAATGAGCGCGGTGCATAAGCGCATGCATTACGCGATGCGCATAGAGTTTCGTTTGCTTGCCCGCATCATGGGCGAGTACCTGCCTCCGGAATACCCGTATGAGGTGGCGGACGCAGACCGTGCGGTTAAGGCGGAAGACTTTGACGGCCGCGTAGATATTGTCCCGGTGTCCAACCCCAACGCATTTTCTCAGTCGCAACGAATTGCCATTGCGCAGACCGAAATGCAGTTGGCGATGCAGGCGCCAGAGATACACAACGTGCCGGAAGTATTTCGGCGTATGTACGAAGCGTTGGGCGTACGGGACATTGACAAGATTTTGCAGCCGCAGGAGCCGGACAGCCCGGCGCCCCTAGATCCGGCGCAGGAAAACGTCAACGCTTTGGAAGGGCTGCCGTTAACCGCGTTTGTGGGCCAGGATCACCCGGCGCACATTATGGCGCACATGATAGCGGCGATGGCGCCTACTATGCAGAACCTGCCGAAAGCGACGCTAGAAGTGCAAAAGCACGTTATGGAACACGTTCGTACGCAGGCGCAGGAACAGGCGGAAGCCATGTTCCAGCAGCAGAATCCGAACATGCCTATAGGCGATCCGGAGCAGAACGTACAATTCCAGGCCATGAAAGCACAACTTATAGCGCAGGGCTTGCAACAATTGCAGCAGCAGGGCCGCGAAATGGCCGGAGCCGGCGAAGACAAGCAGAACCAGCCTGATCCGTTGTTGGCCCTCAAGCAGCAGGAACTTCAGATTCGTCAGCAGAAAGTTCAGGGCGATTTGGCTATTGATCAAGAAGAGCTTGCGCTGGATAAAGAACGCTCGGATCGGCGCGGCACGGAATTTCAGCAACGCCTTGCAAGCCAAGAACGTCAGACGGAAGCACGGATAAACGCTGCCGAACAACGGGAACTTACTAAATCGCGTGCCGCCATGGAGCGGGAGCGCCTTCGGGAGAGAGACAGATGAAAGGCAAAGTAAAAATTCACGGCGCACCTAGTGCAGAGCCGCCGGCTCCGGTAGCCAAGGCAGTGTTTAAAGATCAGGGCAGTATTCCGTATCCGACGCCAAAAACCATTCGCACCCCTAAAGCGGATCGCACTCGAATTACGACGGGCACTTCCCGCGGCATGGGGGCGGCACTTCGGGGCGGAAAGTTCCGGATTGCCTGACACCTTGTGGCAAGGGCAGCGAAAACAGCCAAAGACATTGGCTCAGAAGCGTTAGCTGAAATAAGAGCGCATGAGCGGGAATGCTTGGTTCGGTACGAGCATATTAACCAGCGCCTGGACGAAGGCTCGGCTAAGTTCAAGCGGATGGAACTGCTGCTGTGGGGCGTTTATCCGTTTATTGTAGGGACAATTATTGCCGCAAAACTTTTATGAGCGACGCTGCTACTAAAAAGAAGATTGAGCTAGAGATTGAGGTCGGCACCACTACGGTGGAGCGCGGCATTAATCCGTACCAGAAATGGATACATCTGGCTCGCGCTATTGATTCCTGGCGTATTTTCCCGCGGGTATTTATTACCACGTACATCATCTTGCTGTACCGCGTGGTGGTCTGGTACATGGAGCTTGCACAACCAACTTTGGAGCAAAGCGGGCTGGTATCTGTAGTAGTCGGGGCGGGAGCCGCGTGGTTTGGTCTGTACGCTGGAACGAGCAATTCGTCCAAAGCGTTCAAAGGCGAGACGAATGAATGAGCTTTTTAGCGTAGTTCAAGAATTGGGGTTTCCAATAGCCGCCGCACTTATCGGCGGCTTTTTTATGTTTACGACTATTCAATATATTTTGATTAGCGTGGTTGATCAGGTATCGGCTATTCACGGAATTATTGTGAGCTTAGATAATCGCGTAAAAACGATGAACCACGATATGATTCGGATGGATGCGACGATGTGTTCGGTTTTAGGGATTCGGCCGGATTTAGAACGGCTTGCTCGCGCTAATGGCAAAGAAGATGCTCGGCGAGATTAATGGAAATAGCGCAGTTCATTTCGGACTTTGGCTTTCCGGTGGTAGCCACCATTGGCCTGTTGTATACGATTTATTACATTTGGAAGTACATCACCAGCAACATAAGCCAAAAATTATCCGAGGCGCATATTACGCTTGTCGGCCTGATCGATAGGATTCGCATGCTGGATAACGACATTATTCGTCTCCAGCAAAAATTGGACACGGTAATTGAGCTGCGCGAAGCGGAGCAACGGGATGCCGAAAACCAAGATTAAAGTGGTAATGGGGGCGGGGCTTTTGCTGTGCCCTGCGTTAGCGTGGGCGGCGCAGTTAGTACACGAGTTTTCGATGCCCAGTTTTAGCGGCATTAACCAGTCTGCACATTATTTGACGATAGACGAGCAGGAACGCACCCGTGCGGAGAAAATAAAAACCGAAATACAAGACCGCCTGGATCAAGAAGAACGCAAAGCGGAAAACACGGTTTTGTCGCGTTTTGTACGAAACCTTGAATCCAGGGTGTATTCCACGCTGGCAAAAGATTTAAGCGAGTCCTTATTTGACTATACGGAGATTCCTACCAAAGACGCGCCGATTACCGGGCAACTAAGTTTGGAAGGAAACATACTTCGTTGGATAAATGATGGAACTACTATTACGTTGACTGTCGAAGAGTGGCTAGACAGCGTTTTAATTTCTACCACTAAAATTGTGATTCCTGTAGGAGATTTTGGAGGTTGCTGGAGTGAGTGTGTGCCGTGAAACGGGTACTTCTTGCTGCGTTTGCGCTGACCCTTAACGGTTGCGCAGCAATACAGGCAATTGACGTTGGGTCTACGATTGAACGCCGGGGGCCTGAAATTGTTCCAAGCGCCGCGGCGCAGTTACTAGAATTACCGTTGCCTCGTACCAAGGCCGTCGTAGCCGTCTATAAGTTTAGTGACAAGACCGGCCAACGTAAGTCCCAGGATAATCTGGCGTCGTTTTCTACCGCGGTAACTCAAGGCGGTATAGATATATTAATTCAGGCGTTGCGTGACGCGGGCCGGGGCAATTGGTTTGTCGTTGTGGAGCGTGCGGGGCTAGACGGATTAACCCGCGAACGGCAGTTGATTAAGAACACCCGCGAGGTTTACGAAGGGTCTGGAGCCAACAAGTTAAAGCCGCTTTTGTACGCAGGTTTGATTATTGAAGGCGGTATTATTCATTACGACACCAACCTCCGAACCGGGGGCGTAGGCGCTCGAACCCTTGGCGTAGGCGCGCGGCAGCAATACCGAGAAGATAAAGTAACCGTGGTTTTGCGAGCTATCGTAGTACAGACCGGGGAAGTTTTGCTAAACGTCACGGCAACTAAAACCATATTGTCCATAGGGGGCGGAGCAGATCTTTTTAAGTTTTACGAGCTGGGAACGGAATTAGTTGAAGTTGAAAGTGGAAGTACAGAAAACGAAGCTGTTGGTCATGCAGTAAGAGCCGCAATAGAAGCCGCAGTTTATGGCTTGGTAATAGAGGGCTTAGAGAACCGCGCTTGGGATTTCGATTACGAGACATTGGAGGGCCGCGGTAATGAAAAGACTCTTTAGCGTAACGTTGCTGCTTGCCTCGTTTAGCGCGTACGCGGGCAATAACGATATTTATTTGACCCAGACAGGCGACGGGCTGACGTTGACTATAGACCAGGTGGGCGAAAGCAATACGGTGGGCGAATCGGATGCCCGGGTCACGCTCTCGGGCAGCAACATGACCGTAGACATAGACCAGCTGGGAGACAGCAACAGCGTGGCCGCGTCTATTTTACAAGCAAACTCTACAAGCTATACCTACACCGTAACGGGCGACTCAAACGAAGCAACTTTTACGGTAGGCGGAACCGGAGACACGCAAAACAGCGATTTTGATTTTGCTGCAATAGGCGACAGTAACGCATTAACGTTTACTCAAGGGGATTCAGCTACTGCTACGGGAGGTAACCAGGATTTTGACGTTACAGGCACGTCAAATGACCTAAACGTTAAGTGCAATGTTGTGGGGTGTATTAACGACTGGACCGTAGACGGAAACAGCAACAACATAGATACGACGCAAAGCGGCCAATCGGATCACCAAGTAACGTTCGATCTTACGGGCGGCAGTAATACGGTGACGGTCGATCAAACCGACACAGTAAGTACTAACGTTGCGGACATCACTGCAACCACGTCTAGTTCAACTATTGATGTAGACCAGTGCGCTTCTGGTTGTTAGCGATTTTCCCGGTTCTGGCTTGGGCAGATGCTGGGACGATCTCAGAACTTCGGGGCCTGGCAGAAGTTCTTCGACAGACCGATAAG